>Ga0209045_1000058_pt1 | contig 132058 bp, 117 predicted proteins | sample SaaInlLV_10m_DNA_4_FD_184664 | JGI IMG/M metagenome (GOLD analysis project Ga0209045, IMG submission 184664) | Marine microbial communities from expanding oxygen minimum zones in the Saanich Inlet - Saanich Inlet SI072_LV_200m_DNA (SPAdes) (version 2) | ecosystem: Environmental > Aquatic >...
CATCGATAAGACTATTGCTTGTGGCGATGGGTCATTCAACATCGAGTGTTCAACAAATGCTGGTCTGCGCATGCAAATGCATGTAGACCAATCTGGAACTATAAGAACATGCACTCCGCTGGAAAGTGCCGCAACTCACTGGGCAATCCCCGAGGAAGCAAAAACTCTTTGTAAGTTACGCTTGTCAGAGCCTGGTTGTACAATTGTGCCCGTTGAAGAGGTTGAGACATACCGTAAATATACTGATTTGATTAGCAAAGCAACGCCGGAGGAGGCTGCCGCACTTTGCTCTGGTATAAAGCATAATTTTAACGGCAAACTTACAACAAATATTGAGGAAAGAGTTCGTAAGACTTTTTTTAGAAAGTTATCAACTGATACCAGAAGCTGCTTAAATTTGGATAGTAGAAATGGCGGCATTGGTTCAATTGCACGACTGAATGACATGTTATGCCAAAATGGGGTTAATTGTAGAATTGTGCCTAGTAAGCAGCTTATTCGGGTTGCAAGATCTTTTGAGATCAAAAGCATAGAAGTGTTTGGACAAAAAATTAGATCGATTTATTTGCCAGAGGGCTTAGCGGATGAGTTTGTTGGTGGAAGGGTTTTTGGAGCTAACTTTCGACATTCGTTTGATCATGAATGTAATGGAGTAAAAAACATTCTGGGTGGTCATTGGGATCCGGGTGGACATCTTGAGCGATTGGGCATATTAAAGGTTGACTCAATCAAACAAGGGATAAATGGCTGTTACAGAGCAAATGCGAAGCTGCTAAACCGTTCGTACCATCCTGAGAAAAGTTATTTTGGCAAGGACTGGACAGCGGAGCAAATTTCCCAGGCGCTGTGTGAGTCTTTTGAGAATATTACCAAAGCTAAGAAGTCGTATGATGGTAGGTGGCGTCTCATTGGGAAAGCAAAGAATGGCCTGAAGGTTGAAATGATTGTATTACCCCAAAATGGTGGATGGTTTGTTGAAACGTTTTATCCATTAATAAACTGAATAAGGCTGATGATGAGATTTATAAAAACAGAATTAAAAACAAGTGGTAGGGTTTATTGGTCCATAACAGATTCTGGATTAAATGTTAGTTATTTAGAAGGTTTTTTATTTCAAATGGGGTCAAGTGCTGGTACGTTGCTGAAAATGATCGAAGAAGACGATATAGGGGGGGGGTTTAGTGCTTCTTTTATTTTTACTGTTGAGCCCAATATTTACATAGGTGGCGAGTGTTATGACATGAGGTGGCAACAGTGTATAGTTTTTAAAGATGAGCCACGATATTTTTTCAGAACAACTAAGCAAGGGTTTATTGATTTGATAAAGCAGTGGGTAAAACTCTATGAACAACGCCCTCCTGGAATTTCAGTTGAAGAAGTCTCGACTGATGTGTGGCAGGTTAGGCCGATGACGAAAGAGGACGTTGAGCGTTGTAAGTCAAGTCGCTGACTAATGATAGTGTTGGATTTTAGTTTAGGCCAAAAAAATAAAATAATAGAGGATTGAATTAATGAGATTTTTATACGTGCGAGAAGCTGATGACCCGTTTGATTGTTATGTGATGCTTGCTCGTTCAAATGGCAAGGGTATTGGTTACCTTTGGTGCCTGCTTTCTGGAATTATCACGGGATCAAGTAGGTCGGATGAGAAAGTGAGTTTTGCCACAATTCTTAAAAGCGAGAATGTAGAAGGTGTTTTTGGTCCATTATATATTTTTACTGTCGATTCATATGTTTACATTGGTTGCAAAAGGGATGGTCTGAAGCCAGAAGAGCGACCACTTTTTAAGGATGATCCAGCTTATTGCCCGTTTAGGACAACAAAACAAAGTTTCATTAATCTTGCGCGACGGTGGATTGATCTGTGTGATCAGATTCCATGCCCGGATGGAATTGCTGTTGATGAGGTTGCTACAGATGTGTGGCAGGTTAAGCCGATGCCGGAAGAGGAAATTAGACGATATCAGGAAATCGCAGAACCAAAAACGGGATTTTTGCCCAATGACTGGAAGAGTAAGCTTAAATAAAATAGTCGTTCGGTTATTATACCAAGCGGCTATTTTTTGTTATTAACGTAAAATTTCTGGTTTTGCCTTGTTTAATGACTAGATTCCATGCTTTGTGGCGCTTCAGCAACAGGGAGCTTCGCGGTTTAGAGTTAATTCACAATCTTTATTTAAGGTTGAGGCGTCTGAGTTAAAAAAGAATTCTATTCATGGTGGGCATATCGACCCGGGTGGCTTGTATCGTCGGCTTGGGCTGCTTGATTATGAGGTGGAGCATATCGATCTTGCAACTGGCATGACCAGGGCACACGTGAAAACTACCAATGGCGTTACTAAGACAAAATTAATGTTTCCTACAAGTTGGTCTGGGGAGGTTATTCTTGATCAAATAGCCCAGGGTTGCTGCAACATCGATAAGACTATTGCTTGTGGCGATGGGTCATTCAACATCGAGTGTTCAACAAATGCTGGTCTGCGCATGCAAATGCATGTAGACCAATCTGGAACTATAAGAACATGCACTCCGCTGGAAAGTACAGCAACTTGCTGGGCAACCCCCGAGGAAGTAAGTCTGCTTCGTTCTGGTTTGAAACATAATCGCGGTGATCATAAATTTACATTGAGAGAGAAACAAGTAGATAGGTCCTTGTTTAAGCGTGCGCCCGAGGCCCTTAAAAAACGTTTTGAGCTTGATGATAGTCTCGGCGGTGTTGGTGAAACGGCTAAATGCAATAGCTGGCAGAGCTGGCATGAGGCAAGCTGTGAAATAATACCAGGTAAACAATCGAGTGATAAAATTATCGTTCAATGTAACAGATATCGAGCTCAGTTTGTCAGAGAGTGTATTCAGAAAAGGGTGCGTAGGACACATTCGCCAACAGGTATCGCAGGTAAGTATGAAGGCATAGAAATATCATGGATTGATGTAGAACATGTCTTTGATCAAAAATGTGATGGGGCTAAAAATATAGTGGGCGGACATTGGGACCGTAATGGATATCTTAAAAAGGCCGGTGTACTTGAGGTGAAGACTTTAAATACGTAATGCTTGCACGTTCAAGTGACAAGGGCATTGGCTTTCTGTGGTGCTATTTGCTCGAACATTTGGGAGGTTCGCTCCAGAGTGATAAAAGACAGTTTTATATTATTACTGATGACTCGTTTGTGTATATCGGCTTTAAGAAAAATGGCTTGAAACCAGACTATAAAGTATTTTCTGATGATGATCAAGAGTTGCTTCTTTTTAAAGATGACCCACACTATCATCCATTCAAAACGACTAAGCAGGGCTTTGATAGCCTTGTATGGCAGTCAAATTCGATGTTTGAGGAATCTCCAATTGACGGATTTTGTATTTATGAAACGGCTCAAGATGTTTGGTCAGTAAGCGAACTTACTGACTATGGTTTTACCTTGTACCGATCGATTGCTGAGCCAAGAACAGGTTTTTTACCTTCAAGCCTTAAGTCAGGGTTGCTATGATCAGTATTTCTGCCAAAGTCGAAAGAAATTCATCGATGAGATTGCTGTGTATTGAGAAGTACGATTATGACAAAATTTCGCATTACTGTTCCCTTGCTCGTTCAAAAGACAGGGGTGTCGGCTATTTGTGGGCATTTTTGTTCGAAATAATCGAGACTAGAAAATTAGATGAATTTTTTAAGATGATAAACACTTTTGAGCCAGAGGGCTTCTTTGGCTTGTTTTATATTTTTACGATCGATTCTAATGTTTACATTGGCTGCAGTAAGGATGGTTTAGGGGTAGAAGATCGGCCACTTTTTAAAGATGATCAAAATTACTATCCGTTTAGAACAACTAAACAGGCTTTTTGCGATTTGACATGTCGATGGTTAGAGCTGTATAAAAAAGCATCACCGGGAATCGCGATTGAAGAAGTTGCTCAAGATGTCTGGCAGGTTAACGCTTTAACAGAAGAAGCGGTGAATCGTTATCAAAAAATAAATAGATATCGAAATGGTGCAATCATAGCTGATGATTGGAAGAGTAAGATTAAATATGATGGCCGCCTGGTATAATAACTGAACTGCAAATCAGGATGTTGGTTAAAATCAGCCTAACTAATTGTAGAGTCAGTTTATCAACAACTTATTTGAAGCTGATAAAAGTTTCCTCCCTTAAATAAGGAGGGGCTTTGCCGCGTTATAACGGGTAAAGCCCCTAATAAAAGACTTTATACTATCCGGCGATTTGGCTACTTATGTAATACAGTTGGCTGTTTAGAGTTGGTAGCTGCTTCTTCATCTCAGCATTTATGATAGCATGGTAACCAGCTTCAGGATCAACAACTTTGTTTGTGAAGTAGGTCACGTTATAGCGGCTAATCATCTGAGAGTTATTAAACGATTTTGCGTACAATTTTTGCAGAACTTCTGATTTGTTCACCATTGACGCTTTTCGGTATGAGCGTATCTGAGCGCTGTATGAGCTAGAAGTAATAACATAGCCGACTTCTTTTGTGTTGTATTTGTTTTCGAGCATAATGTTGTACATCAACTCAACACTCTGAACTGCTTTTTTAAGGTCTATTCCAAAGTAATTTTGTTTGGGGCTAGGATTCTTTGGTGCTGGATACCAGAGCTTGCGGGTTATTGGAGAAACAAAGTGTTTTTTTGCCATTGCTCGGCCGGCAGATTGAAGTTTTTTCAATAACCATAGTTTGCGCCCAAGAAGTCCTGATCCGTTGATCATGGCCTGTTTTGATGAATGTTTAGATGCTTTAATTGCAAGATCAAGCGTTGGGTCATCAGCACTGCTAAGGTCGTAAATCGAAAGAGCGAGCTTGAGGCTGGCTTGTATGATGTTATCCATCTCTTGGCCGGCAGCTTTAATTTTGGCAATGCTAGCGGCTTTTTGTTTGTCAGGGATGTCTGCGATTTTTTGGCCAATATCATCAAATACTTTATCGATCTTTTTGCTGTAAGCGTCCCGATTGAATGATTGCTGGTAAAACTCCTTCCAACCAAACCCGAAGTATTGTTTGAGGATTGGGTCTACTTCTTGGCCAATATTGTCATACTGCTTATTTTTATTGCTGATTACATTTTGGTATGAGCTGTAGTATTCGTCTACAGCATTGGCGTATATTTTTTTGAGATAATTAACTTTGTAAGGGATTGTGGGATTCTTTTCGCTATAATCATGGAACTTTTTTTGCGAGTCGTTATATTCAGATTCTGTTATTTGTCTATAATTGTCACTCGACCATGGGACGTTTTTTGTTGGGATGATGTCTATTATAAGTCTGTTAAAATCAGCCATTTTTTGTATTTTGTTAGACCATTTGATAAAAACTAGTGAATCATCGTCGTTTAGGTTGTATGAGACGCTTTCTACTAAATTTGCAGCTTGTTGTAGAATTGCTTGTTTGCGCAGGATCATGTTGCCATTGGCTGTTGGGTTCCAGTCTGACTTGTCGTAGGCCCAGTCATTTATAGTAGATTCAAGAAGTTTATTACAGCCATCAAGTCCGATAGGTTGTCTTGGTCTGCAGGCGTTTGATAAATTGTATTCTTTTATTCCTACGTTTATCAATTGTTGTGCGGTGTTAACGGCGCTGTTTATGTTTTGAGTATCGTTTGGACCACTTACAGCGTCATTTTCTTTGTTTATAATTTTGTCTATTTGGTTGCTTGCTTGCGCGTACGTCGGTGATTGGTCTGCATTGTTTACGTAGTATTCGTCTGGAGAAAATTTAAATTGTGTTTTGAATTCAGATTCACTGAAGGTAAATTTTTTGGGTAGTTTGTAGGCACTTACTGCACCAGTAAATGTAACAATCAATGCAAGACTAAGTAATCGCTTCATGTTGCTCCTTTTTTACAGTAAAAAGCTTTAAAACAGTATCTCATCTTTAACAGAAGAGAGAGCACAAGAGCAAGGAGTTGTTTTGTCTGTTATCCGTTTACTAGTTCTTGGACAAAGGCTTGCGCGTCAAATTGCCGCAAATCTTCGACAGTTTCTCCGAATGAAATAGCCTGAACTGAAATTTTTAGAGTATGGGCGATAGCGAATGCTATGCCACCCTTACCGGTGCCGTCCATCTTGGTTAACACAATGCCATCAAGCTGTGTGCTTTCTTGGAACAGGCGGGCTTGTTCTAGTGAATTTTGGCCTAGCATTGCATCGACTGTGAGTAGGGTGCAGATAAGCTCATTTGGGAAGTGGCGTTCGATAACTTTATTTATTTTCTCAAGCTCTTTCATGAGGTTGACACGAGTTTGTAAGCGTCCGGCTGTGTCGACTATAACAGCATCAATGTTGTTTTCTTTAGCTTCTTTGCATCCTTGAAAAACAACCGATGCTGGGTCTTGTCCGTCTATACCCCGAACAACGGGTACATTGAGTCGGGTTCCCCAGACTTCTAGTTGGTCTTGTGCTGCAGCGCGGAAGGTGTCAGCTGCAACTAGCATTACCGATTTGCCTTCTTTTTGCAGACGATGGGCGAGCTTAGCCGCTAGTGTTGTCTTGCCGCTACCGTTAACGCCTACCAGGAGGAATACACGGCATTCAGAAATTGATTTATCGGGTGGGAATAGGCTTTTGAGCTCTGTACACAGCGCCTGTTTTAGGTCGCTGCCTTGTGTGATGTTGCCATCTTCCCAAGATTTTTTAAGTCGATCCATTAAAAGACGAGTCGTACTCATGCCAGTGTCAGCTTCGATGAGTATGCGTTCAAGCTTGTCTAGCGTTGTTTGGTCAACTGAACCCTTAAACAGAGCGCTAAGCTTGCTTGTAATCGCGGTGTATAGTTTGGAAAGTTTATCTTTAATAAATCCGAACATCTTTTTGGTTTCCCTTGTTGACTAGTTTTTGCTTACGGTTCATATCAATCAGGCTAACGAGCCTGTGTCTGCTTGACAAGGCTCAAGGCTCTCTCAATTAGGGTGCGTAGATGCCTGTAGTCGGTTCCGGCGCTTTGTGCATAGGCTTTAAAAAATGATTGAAGCCTGTCAGTGCTCCACGATGCTAGTGTGCATTGTTCGCGAATTAGACCTAGCAGGAGCTCATCAACGGTTGCCAGGCCTGTGGCATTGCTTATGAGTGAGGGTAGGTAGTTGTCTTTGTCTAAAAAGCGTGATTTTTGTTCTTGATCAGGATTTAGGACAAAGGTGTGAATTTTGGGTGGTTGTGGTGGAAGGTGATAAAAAAACTTACCATTTTCTTCGTAGCCTAGAGGTAGGCAGGAGCAGATTGTTTGCAAAAACTCAAAAATTTGTGGTTGCTCCTGGTGCAGTTGTTCGTCTGTTTTTTGGTAAGCGATTGGTTGTCGCATTGGGTCATCTGACCCTGTTTGCACGGCATAAACTATAGCGTACAGTGTACGATTGTTGCTTGTAGTACTGACCAGTGAGCCCATTGATGGGGCTTGGTCCCATTTCCAGCATTGTGCCTTCCAGTTGCTGAGTGAGCTTGCTACAATTTCAGCAAAAGCGTTGTTGTCCGCTGGTACGCTTTTCATTGATTCCTTTCAAAAAAGTTTTTCTGTGAATAATGCTGGGACCCTGTTGACTGAGTCCAAGACGATGTTTTTGTGTGCCGTATCCTTTGTTTGAACTCATATCAAAACCGGTGATGGTTGTGTCTAGGCGACTCATAAGTTGGTCTCGAACAACTTTTGCAACAATTGATGCGGCTGCAATTGAGCTGGAGAACGTTTCACCTTTGCAAAAAGCGATCACTGGAGCTTGGGTTGAACGGGTTACAAGTGGCATTGCGTCAACTAAAATCAGGTCTGGGTGGCGCGCGGCGTTTACAAGCAAATGGCTGACAGCTTTTCGCATTGCTCGCATTGTTGCTTGGTAGATATTATACCTGTCGACCATGACATGATTTTGGACTCCAATTCCATACCAACAGTGCTCCATAATCCAATTATATGCCTCGAGCCTTTTTTTAGCAGAAATTTCCTTAGAATCACGAATAATTGATGGTATTGACTTTTCTGTTAGAATGATTGCACATGCTACAACAGGGCCTGCAAGGCACCCTCGGCCAACCTCGTCTATGCCGCATACAAAGCCATTATCGGACCATATTTTTTGCTCGAAAAAGTCCTTATATTCGGGGCATTTTTGAATATGCACATTAGCGCCTTGGTGTTTTCCATTTGACATGGTAAATATAACCTGTACAATTAGAATATAAGTAAAAATAATGAAACACGGTGTTTTTTATACTGTATAACCTTTTAAATTCCCAGGCAATACGTGGGATCAGAAGGAGTCAATCTATGTCAATTTCTTCAACAGCACTACGTGTCAAAGAATTGCTACGTGAAAAAGGCTGGACTACGAAGGTTTTAGCGGAAAAAACGGGTATGTCGGAAAGTTATCTGACCCACATTAAAAATGGTACTCGCCGTTGGAATGAAGATTCCCTAAAAAAATTAGCTGATGCTTTTGAAATAGATCCAATTGCACTTTTTGCACAGCATCGTAAACGTACTGACAACATCAAAGCTGAAGTTGCAGTACCAGAACATGCTGGTGATGTTCAATTAAGTGTTCAGGTTGTTCCGGTAACGGGTGAGATTCCATCGAATCCATCACCGTACAATAACCAGCTCGCGCAAATTACATCTGGTTTTAAAGATGTATTTGTTCCAGCATTAAATAGCTCAGATCAAAATATGTTCGCACTTTCATTGCAGAACAATCAGTTGGCTCCCGTTTTTGTTAAGGGTGACTTACTGATTATTTCTCCAGAAGTATGGACACATTCAGGTGATATCGCGGCCGTTGAATATGGTAACGAGACGCCAGTTAAAGCAATCATGCAGGTAACCTACACAGACGATTTCATTGTTCTTGAGTCGGTTAACCACAAGCAATCGCCAATCGCACTGGTTCGCAGTAAGGATCACTTCCGTATAATCGGTCGTATTGTTCAGCGTCAGCAACGATTCGCATAAGCTTTTTCTATTAAAGAAAATCAAAAAGAGCAGTTTGTCTAAGACAGGCTGCTCTTTTTTGTGTCTTAACAGAAAGTGCAAGCCCCTTTTGTTTTTCTTCTAGCGTGGTAAAATAGATAATGATTAAACAAGGTCCGTTGGGGACTTTGTAGTGTTTTTAACACTTCCGTTTATCGTATTGTTAGGAGAGCCGAATGGTTCGTTATGAGACACTCTTTCTGAGTGTTCCTGAAATTACTACTGCAGAACAAGAAAAATTAGAGCGTGATTTCGCCGCGTTGATCGAGACGAAGCAAGGCAAAGTTAAGTCTTTTGACCGTTGGGGTAAGTATCTTTTAGCTTATCCTGTACGCAAAAATGATTACGGTGTTTATTACCTCGCTCGTTTTGATATTGACTCTGAGTATGAAGGCAACATTCACACAGACATCACTACATATTTTAAGCTTCGTTATTCAGAATTGGTTATGCGTCTGATGACTAGCAGCCTTGATGAAGATGCTCCTAGTGAATACAAACGACCACAATCACTTGATGAAAGTATTGAGGGCGGTGGTGTTGATAAGTTTATTAAAGACAACAAAATGGATGATATTTTAAAATCATCACAACAGTCTGCTGCATCTGAAACATCCGATGTTTCAGCAAAATCAGAAGCTGTTGAGCAGGATTCATCCGATCAAACAGTAGAACAATCTGAAGAATCTGCTACAAAAGAAACTGAAGCGGTAGTTGTTGAAGAACAGCCAGCTGTAGAAGTTGAAAAAGTTGTAGAAGAAGTCGTAGCGGTTAAAGAAGTAGCTGCTAAGAAGGAGAAAGTTGTTTCTCCGGTTAAGCCGTCTAAAAAACAAGAAGTTTCTGATTCTAAAAAAGAAGAGACTCCTGTTGCTGACGCTGTCGACAAAACTGATGAAGATACTACACAAGATCAGGAGAAGGCATAATGTCACGTAAAATGAAGCTGCGCATTGGTGCGCGTCTACTGAAGAAAAAAGTTCGTCGTAGTGGTTACTCCGCTCGCAAGCGTTGCCGTTTCACCAGTGATCCTGAATTGGCAAAAACTATCGATTACAAAAATGCTGATCTTCTAAAAATGTTCTTAACAGAACGTGGTAAGATTTTGCCGGCTCGTATTTCGGGTACTAAAGCAAAATATCAGCGTCTTTTGACCAAGCAAATTAAAAAATCTCGCATCATGGCACTTCTTCCATTCTGCGCTCCACGAGAGTAAGCGATTGTTACAAGCATCTTGCTTAGATTTTAAAACCGCTCCCATTATTTGGGGGCGGTTTTTTCTTTAATTATAGACTTATTGATTGTTAGCGCTTATTGAATTTCATCCGGGTGTGTCGCATGTTTGATAAATTATATGCTAGGCTAGCATTGTGTAATGTGCACCATTATTTATCAGGTTCGTTATTTATCAGGTTTGTTTGCTCTGTGAGCAGTACTGAGCTGATATATGCTATCAAACAGGATAATCAGTTAGGGACTTAAATGTTTAGAGGAGCCGCGAAAACGTGGGCCTTGTTGGGTTTGATTGCTGGTATGATTATCTCTGGCGTAGTTGTTTGGCGCATTCATAATCCATCTGAGCGTATTCTGGATTATCAGGAAAAGCGTGATGAGAGAATAATAGCTGATCTTTTTTCTAATAATATTTACTGGTTGTTTGAGACATTGAGCTTTAGGTCTGTTGAATCGTATTTGCGATCAGAAGACTACAAATCTAGGCGACCATCATACCGCATGAAGGTGTATTTGATTGGGAACAACCCGGTTGGGTTCATATCGTATTACAAAGATCGTTCTGGCGTTGGGCAAATACGCTTTTTGGTTACCGACTCAAATGTCAGGGGTAGGGGAATAGGGAAAAAATTGGTACAATATGCATTCGATGATTTAGTGCGTAACGGATGTAGTGTTGTAACGTTGGTTACTCGCACGAATAATGTTGGTGCTAGTCGGTTGTATAAGCGGTCAGGTTTTTTTGTTATGAAGCAAGAGGACGGATTTGTATCGTTTGCCAAAAGAGCAGTCTGTGTGCAATAATGCCGGCAGATTGCCTTATTATTTAAGAAAAGGAATTTTGGATGAAAATTACAAGTTTATGTTTGTTGGTCGTTGCCTCTGGAACTTTAGTTGCTCAGCAGATTGGTAACGTTGAAATGTATGGTCCTGCGACCGTATCAAGAAGCTATCTGCGACCAAGTCCGGTTGTTGACACGTCTGACTTTGAGTCCGAAGTTGGCTTTGATGACGAATTTGATTTTGATGCTCAGTTAGAATCGCTTGAGGATATTGCTATCAGCAGTGGTGAGTTGGCTGATTATAGTTTATTGCTTTATGCACGTTCTGTGGCGCCACGCTTTACACAATTTGTTCTATCTATTGGCTCCAAGGTATTTGTTGTATATCAAGATGCAAAAGATTCATTGAGAAGTTGGTTTGCTCGTCGTAATGTAAACATAAAACATGTGTTGATCGGATTAAAGTTGCGATCAGCTCGTTCATCTGAATCTTCTGATAAGGTGGCTGATGGCTCGGCATAACTTTGCTGTTTTTGTCGACAATCTTAAAGATACAATAACTGATCAGGTTTGGAACTCTGTTGATCGAGAGCTTTGTCGTCGTGTCGTTAAGATTTTGCGATTGAAAGCCGGTGACTGGCTAACGATTTTTGATGGCAATCAACAAGCGTTTGTACAGTTGAGTCAGGTTACTAGCAAAGCTATTGTGGGCAGCGTAAAGGAATTTAATGTTGTACAGGAGCTGACTCCTTACATTACCTACTGTCTGCCTTTGTTAAAAAAAGATTCTCTAGAAAAAGCGATCTACTCCTTAGCTGAGCTTGGTGTAAATCGTATCGTTCCATTTACTTCTTCAAAAACACATACGTTAGCCGAACAGGCTTTGCGGTATGATCGATTAAAAAAAATTCTGATAGCCGCTTGCGAGCAGGCAAAGCAGCTATGCCTTCCCGAGATTGCACCTGTCATGAGCTTTGACCAGCTGTTGAGTAGTGAGGCTTTGCAAGGAGCATCGCATAAAATCTATTTTGACGGAGCGGGAGAGCCTGTAACAGGTCTTATTAATCGACTAGATTGTTCGGATTCAATCTGTTTAATGAGTGGTCCAGAAGCGGACTTGAGTGAGGAAGAAAAGGTATCTATAAAGAAATCTGATTTTTCTTTTACCAGATTGACACCAACTGTACTACGTGCGCATCAGGCTGTTACGATTGGTTTGGGCGTTGTGCGTAGTGTTCTTTCATGTACAGTGGCACTAGCTGCTGAGTGATTCCTTCTTTATTTGACCATTGTTTGAGCCCCTGAAGGGCCAAAGCGTGTACGGAGCAGCTGTCTGGCAGATCATCGGCTATGATGGCTTGTGGAAGCAAAGCTGCAACTTCAGAAGAAAATACTTTTACTCCATTGCCCACCAAGTATGGTGCTGACGTTTTGCACTGTTCTTTTATTAGCGTTAGTGCGGTAGCTATGGGTGCACAGCCGATTATTGGCTCTTGTTCACGGCTTTTGAGTATAGCGTAGTAAGCCTGACCGGTGTATGCATTCAAAAGTGCTACGGTTGCCCGATCATCTTGTGCATGTTCGTGTACAAATGTAGTTAGACCGTTTACACCAACGATTGGTGTTCCGGTTGCAAAACTTAATCCATTTGCTGTCGCTATAAGAATTCTAAGTGTGGTGAAGGGCCCAGGTCCTTGATGTGTGGCAAAAAAATCAATTGAATCGAGTGGAGTGTTGTTCTGCTCAAGGATCTGATGAATTAGACTGATTATTTTTTTGCTGGCTGTTTTTTTGTCATGCTGCACAAAGCCAATGCAAGCCGTATCGTTATACAGGGCCAGATCAACTGTTAGGTAGGTTGTGTGGAGTACTAGGTAGATTGCCATTGTTAATTATGTCAGTCGATTATTTTTGGTTTTTACATTTGTATTGCTGATAAAAAATGCTGAAGGTATCAAACTCAAGCGTTTTTTCTTTTTTTGGAACGATTCTACCACAGTTTAGACATCTCCAACCTTCGTAATTGAGAAAGTGATCGAAAAAAGATTGTAGCACCATTAAACCAGAACATTTACTACATTTCATAACTATTCCTTTTTTACCCTGGTCCGGTTTCCTTTTTTCTCGAGCCTTTCTGTTGTCTGCCCAGAAGTCATATGCGGTCAGTAGTACCTATTGTGAGGGTACTGTGTCCTTGATTGGTATGTCAAGATGAACAGTTAAGGTATATAGTTTATTGCCCTACAGCCTGAAGATAAGAGTCTAGAATAAATGCTGCTGCTACTGAGTGTAGTTTGATTTTTTCTTCTTTGTTCATCGGCTTTGTTAGGTTAGCTGCACGTTTACTTGATAGGCGTTCATCCCACATTATCCATGAACATTGTGTAAATTTTTGCTCAAGTTGTTCGGCTGTTGTGCGGACTTTAATTGTTTGTTGTGAGTCATGCCCTTTCATTGTACGAGGGAGACCGACAACAACGGTGCCGATATTTTGTGTTGTAAGCGTTTTTTCTAAAAAATCTATTAAATCATTTGATTTAACTGTTTTGTAAGGTCGAGCGATAAAGCCCAGCTCATCCGAAATGGCTGTTCCTGTCCAAGCATCGCCTACATCTAGGGCAAGAATTTTCATTACGTGATTTCCTAAGGTAATTTGGGTATTGTTTTTTTTACTTTATATAGCATAACACAGGCGCACTGTACGTTATTTGCAAGAGCGGGTAGACTATTGTCGGTTTGTCCTTTTATACTGTCTTATTTCTTTGTTTCATGGAGAAGATATGTTGTCGTTTATGAGTAATCTTGTTTGCATTGTTAATGATTACGTATGGGGTTGGCCCATGGTAATTGGCGCGCTAGCTACAGGTACTATTCTGACAATCGCACTTGGGTTTGTACAATTCCGTTCGTTTTTCACAGCGTGGAAAATGGCGATTTTTTCTGATTCGGACACGGCTGAAGGGACAGATATTTCGCCTTTTCAGGCCTTTATCAATGCCCTTGGTACAAGTCTGGGTAACGGAGGACTTGCTGGTACCGCGACGGCTATTCATTTAGGTGGTCCTGGTGCGGCAATTTGGATGTTTATTTTTGGCTTTCTATGTATGGCCTTCCGCTATATTGAAGTATATATTTCGATTGGTCTTGTTGGTCAGCAAACTAAAGGGCCGAATAGCATCGGTGGCCCGATGGAATATTTCAAGCGTTTGCCTGGAAGTTTTATTTTACCTTCGTTATACGCATTGCTTTGCCTGTTTTACAGCTTAGCTAGTGGTAACGCGTTGCAGTGTAATTCGGTTCGCTTTGGAGTTGAGTCGATTTTGTCACGTGCTGGGTTTAGCGGTGCATTGGCATACTCAACTTACGCGATAGCGTTCTTATTATTTGCCTTTGTGGTTTATCTGATGGTTGGTGGTGCGGCACGTATTTTGCGAATTTCTGATCGCCTTGTACCTCTTAAAGTTGGATTATTTGTCCTTTCTGCAAGTATCGTCTTAATCTACAACTGGGCAGCATTGCTCCCAGCGCTAAAGCTTATGATTTTAAGTGCGTTTACGCCTAAAGCAGTTGGTGGTGCGGCATTGGGTAGCTCGATTCGCTACGGTATTGCACGTACGCTAAATGCTAACGAAGCTGGTCTTGGTATCGCAGGTGTATTGTACGGAGCCTCGGGTAGCAAACGTCCTGTACAGGACAGTATTGCCTCAATGTTAAGTACGTTTATAAGCACACATGTTATGACCTTTGCAGTTGCATTGTGTATCGTTTCCAGCGGTGTATGGAATAATGGCATGACAGGTATCGATCTTGACATTGCTGCGTTTAGTAGCGCATTTGGTTGGGTTGGTGCTCTTGTGGTGACCACACTTTCGGTTATGTTTGGAATCGGTGTACTTGTTTCGTACGGTTACATTGCTCGTCGATGCTGGTTATTTTTGACCGGTGGTAGATTCTCTACTCTTTTCTCTATTTTGTACTGCTGTATTGCATTCTTTGGCACAATCATTCAAGTCAAAACGCTATTTTGTGTGTGTGACTTAGTAAATGCAGGAATGTTTGTGATAGTGATGTACGCATCGTTTGCCTTCTTGCCAGAATTACGAGCAGGCTTACGCAAGTATCGCTCACGAGTATAAAGGCATTGAATGAGCGTTGATTCTCTGTCGGGGGTATTTCCCGTCGCTTGTCATACCAACAATGTTGGTGCAGGTACAGTTTTTGTAGCGATCAATGGATCTAAAGAAAATGGCGCCCGGTACATCGCACAAGCGATTGACCGTGGCGCTTCGTCTATAGTTATTGAGCGTGGCAAATTTGACCCTACTGTTCGTGATTTATGTAATTCTCGAGGTGTAGAGCTTGTTGAGGTTGAAAATGCGCGTAAAGAGCTTGCTACGTTGAGCGCTAAGGCCGCAGGTTCGCCTGACAAGAAGCTTTGTATCATCGGCGTTACGGGAACCAAAGGTAAGACTACGACCTGTTGGATGCTGGAGCATATTTTCAGAACTGCTGGTTTTCGCACAGCTTTGACCTCTACGCAGGTTAATCGCATCGGCAATGAGGATTTTATAACCAAGCTTACAACACGTCAGCCAGACTACTTGCATCAATTTCTTAAGCTTTGTGTTGAGCGTGATGTTCAGATATTGATCATGGAAGTTGCTGCACAGGCGACATCGCTTTATCGAACGCATGGCATTGGTTTTGATGGTGTTTTGTTTACTAATTTTTCTATTGAGCACTCAGAATTCTATCCAAGCATGGCTGAATATTTGGTAGCCAAGGTTACCTTGTTTGAACAAGCACGAAAAGCTGCTCCAATGTTATTGAACGCGGATGACAAAACTTGTCAGCGCGTAGCTAAAAGCATAGCAGGTAGCATAACGTATGGACTGGATCATGCAGCTAATTTTTGCGCTCAATATCAGGCTATGAACAAAGGCCAAGCAACAATTTTGTATGATGGGCAGGAGGTTGTGTGTCCTTCGTTGATGGGTGAATACAATGCTTCAAACATGCTTGCAGCCTTGGCGATGGCTTGTAGCAAGGGCGTTACTCTTGAAGTTATAAAGCGGGCATTGGTTAGCATGCCAAACATTCCTGCTCGTCTTGAACGGTATAAGTGGTCCCGCGGCATTGTTTGTTACGTAGATTATGCTCATAATCCATCATCATATGAGGTTCTTTTCAAGACTTTGCAAGAGCAGACCAAGCACCTAACAGTGGTCTTTGGTTGTGGTGGAGAACGTGGTAAAGACAGACGGTCAATAATGGGTGGAATAGCAGATAAGTTTGCTGATCAGATTGTTTTGACTTGGGATAACTCGCGTAGTGAATCGACAAAAGAGATTGTTAGTGACATTCGCGTTGGTATAAAGAATCAAGAAAAGATTACAGTTGAGTTGAATCGCGTACAAGCTATTAATTATGCTTATGAAAGCGCTCCTGATGGAGCTATTGTTGCGATACTTGGTCGTGGAGGCGATCCGTATATAAAAGAGCAGGGCGGTGCGTTATTAAGTGATGTTACTGTTGCTAAATCTTTGAGCATATAACGTTAAGTAAAACAAGAAAAAGGGGACCGAATTGGCCCCCTTTTTTATTTAGTTATTTCTTTGCGTGATGAATTTGAGCTGAATGGTGATGAGCTGCTTTGTGCTTGCTACAGTGACAGCAATCTTTTTGCCAGTACCATACGGCGCATACAGCGCCTATGATTACCATTATGATAACGAATTTGTTATCTTTCATTTTTTTCCTTCTGATGGATGAGAATAGTAAACAACGTATACGCTACATCGTTTCTTTTTGATGTTACAATATTTTGCAATTAAACGTATTTATGCACGAAGTCTTTAAGGCTTTCACCTTCTCGTACAGCTTTTTCTTTTAGCTCTTCACCAACTTTTTCTAGGTAAACTACGTGTGGTATGTACTTCACGTTATGTTTGTTAGCGAGTTCTGGATGGTGATCAATGTTTACACTTATAAAGTCTAGTTTTTCTGAAAGTTTATGAGCTAATTCCTTGTATTCTTTTTTCATCATGCCGCATGCAGGGCACCAATTAGCATGGAACTTTACTATCGCTTTTTTACCGATAACATGCTCGATTTTTTTTCCTTTTTCAAGCTCAACAACGTGAGACTTTGTGCTTTTGTGACCTTTGTCAGCCTTAGCATTAGCTTTTGCTACTGGTGCTTTAGTTTGTGCTGGCGCTTTAGAGGATTTGTCATTGTCGCCAATGCAGCCAGTAATCATGATCATCGATGCGAATGCTACGATGTGGTGGATAGATATTTTCATAGATTTTCCTTTAATATGTGAAAAATGGTGTTTTGGTTATCCTACATTTTTTACCATGCATTTCTACTAAAGAGTAACCGTTGAGATAAACTTAAGAAAATCTTTAATCATTTTTTTAAGTTATTGAATTTTGCTTGTCAGTGGCTTGGCCGGCAATGCCGTGTAGCGCATGGGTCTTTAAGCGAGGGCTATACGTTTGTAGTACGTTGTCATGTCCAGGACTGCATCGTATTATTTTACCGATTTTAGTCTGGATACTCCCCGTACACCAGCTTACCATTAGGGCCAGGGGGTCATTACGAACGTGCCAATGCGGATAGTCGTTGTTTAGTTGTTTTGTATGCTGCTCCAGGTCGGCATAGAGAATGTCTTTTTGCTTAAAAATAGTTTCCATGTGTGAAGATTCTGTCTCATATATTTTGGAAATTTAACAATATAAGTTCCCATGATTTAGGGTATTTTCAACTGTTGCGTGCTGTTGGTCTGCGTGGTAACCTTGAGCTGCGACTAGGGGTGCTATAATTCCAATTACGCTTTTTGGTGCATGACTGTATCATGTTGTAGGCTGCACAGCAGCTATAGAGGATTATACACTTTTATTGCGGAAATTAGTCTTTGTGAAAGGGGGACTTTAGCACACAAATTTTTTACTTTTTGAAAGGGAAGATGTGGGATTGCAATCTTCGGTTGACCTCGTTAACGGTTTAAACCAAAGTATAACTTCTGTTACCGATATTCATCATTCGGTTATTAAGCGTGATGGATCAAGCGTACCGTTTGATCGAGATAAGTTACGTATTATCATCAAGAATGTAAGTGCTCGTGTTGAAGGTAACATTTCGGTTGATTTAGTGCTTTCTGAGCTTGATCGTACTGTTTTTGATGGTATTACAACTATTGATATTGAGCGAGCACTAATTTTGGCCTGTGTGAGCTTTATTGAAAGAGATCCTGCGTATGGTTACGTGGCGGCTTGTCTTGTTTGGCAGCGACTTTTCAAAGAGGTTACTGGTGAATCGGTTGGTAATGATCCGGCCGTTTATAAGACCATGTATGCAGAAGCGTTTGTTAAAGGAATACAATACGGCGTCAAGATGGACATCTTTGATGAGCGACTTTTGGAATTCGATCTAGAGACGCTTTCTAAGCATATTGTCATTGAACGGGACAATAATTTTTCATACCTTGGTGCTCAAACATTATATGAGCGTTACTTTGTAAAGCACGAAGGTATGCGCTTTGAAATGCCGCAGTCGTTTTGGATGCGAGTAGCTATGGGCTTGTCTGTTGGTGAGAAAGATAGAACGCGTAGAGCGCTTGAATTTTATGATGTTCTTTCAACAATGCGTTTTGTTAATTCAACGCCAACATTGTACCATTCCGGATTTAAGGTAGCGCAGCTAAGCTCATGTTATTTGGGTACAGTTGGTGATGATTTGTCCGAGATTTTTAAAAGTCTTGGCGATAGTGCTCAACTCTCTAAGTGGGCCGGCGGTGTCGGGTATGACTGGACAAATATCCGTGCAACTGGATCGGCGATTAAGTCTATAAAGGCAACCAGTCAGGGAGTGATCCCCTTTCTTAAGCTGGCAAACGATGTGGTAGTTGCTATCACTCGTAGTGGCATTCGGCGAGGTGGAACCTGTAGCTACCTTGAAAGTTGGCATTTAGAGATTGAAGATTTCCTTGATTTGCGTCGCAACACTGGTGATGAGCGTCGTAGAACACACGACATGAATACGGCGAACTGGATACCTGATTTGTTTATGAAGCGGGTTGTTTCTGGCGAGCAGTGGACGCTGTTTTCTCCTAATAATGTGCCTGATTTGCATAGTTTGTACGGTAAGGCCTTTGAAAAAAGGTACGAAGAGTACGAGCAGATGACACTCAATGGGCAGATAGCTATTTTTAAGACGATTCCAGCAAAGCAGCTGTGGCGCAAAATGCTGAGTAGATTGTTTGAGACAGGGCATCCATGGATCACATTCAAAGATGCATGTAATGTTCGTTCACCTCAAGATCATGTTGGTGTAGTTAACTGTTCGAATTTGTGTACTGAGATTACGCTTAATACTTCCAAGGAAGAGACGGCTGTTTGTAATCTTGGTTCGGTAAATCTTAAGAATCACATTGGACCTAATGGCTTGGATTATAAACTTTTGGAAAAAACGGTAACAACTGCTGTACGCATGCTTGATAACGTGATTGATATAAATTTTTATCCAACCAAAGAAGCAAAAAATTCCAATTTAAAGCATAGGCCGGTTGGTCTGGGCATGATGGGCTTTCAGGATGCTTTGTTTAAGCAAGACTTGGCGTTCCAGAGCTCACAAGCTCTAGATTTTGCTGATGAAGCTGGTGAAGTTATCTCGTATTATGCCATTCAAGCTTCAGCGGACTTGGCTGCTGAGCGTGGAGCGTATCAGTCGTACAAGGGCTCTAAGTGGGATCGTAGTATCTTCCCGCTTGATACAGTAGCTTTGCTTGAGGCTGAACGAGGGGTCTCTATCGAGCGCATTGGTAAGGAGCGTATGGATTGGGGCAATCTTAAGAAAAAGGTTGCTAGTCATGGAATGCGTAATTCAACATTAATGGCTGTTGCGCCAACTGCGACAATCTCGAATATTTCTGGTTGTTTTCCATGCATTGAACCGATATTTAAAAATATTTACGTCAAAGCAAACCAGAACGGTGAGTTTGTAGTGGTCAATGAATATCTAGTTAAAGATTTAAAAAAACAAGGATTGTGGAGTAAGGATACACTTGATCTGATCAAGTATTACGATGGTAATATTTCGTTGATTCCATCAATTCCTGAGAATCTGAAACAAAAATATAAGACTGCTTTTGAAATTGATCCAAAAATAGCACTTCGTATGACGGCTGCGCGTGGTAAGTGGATTGATCAAAGTCAATCACATAACGTATTTATGCAGGGAGTTTCTGGTAAACTTCTTAACGATATTTATCTAACAGCTTGGCGTTTGGGTCTTAAGACGACATATTATTTACGCACACTGGCTGCTACTCAGGTTGAGAAGTCTACGCTGGATGCCAAAAAGTTTGGCTATACTCAAAAACGAGTTTACGATGCTATGCCAGGTGAGCCGGCCGAGAAAGAGGCCGAGAAGCCAACTACGTTTAACGGAGTAAAGCGTTGCAAAATAGATGATGAAGAATGTGAATCATGTCAGTAAGCATAAAGAGCGATAAGGAGTAGGTTATGGCTATCATCAACAATTCTAAGACAGATCCAAATAAAATTCTGCCAATGACCTACAAATGGGCTAGGCAGCATTATCGTGACGGTGTTGCAAACAACTGGGTACCTGAAGAGGTGTCGATGCAGCAGGACATAGAACAGTGGAAATCAAAAACCATTTTGAGTGACTCAGAACGACGTATGATTCTTTGGAATTTGGGATTTTTTTCAACTGCTGAATCTCTAACGGCAAACAACTTAGTATTGGCTGTTTACAGGCAGGTAACAAACCCTGAGTGTCGACAGTACATTCTGCGTCAAGCCTACGAAGAAGCGGTACATACAGATACGTTTATTTACTGTTGTGATTCGTTGGGACTTGATCCAGACCAAATTTACACCATGTACAATACTGTGCCCAGCATAAAGGCAAAAGATGACTACGTTGTTAAGCTGACGACTTCAATCTTTGACCCGACGTTTGAAACAAAGGGAATCGACAACATCCGTAAGTTTTTGCACGACTTGATTGGATACTACGTCATCATGGAAGGAATCTTCTTCTATGCTGGTTTTGCTATGATGTTGGCTTTGCGTCGTCAAGGTAAAATGGTTGGGATTGGTGAGCAGTTTGAGTATATCATGCGTGACGAAAGCATTCATTTGGCTTTTGGTTGTGATTTGATTAATACAATTAAGGCAGAAAATCCTGCAATTTGGACACAAGAGTTCCAGAAAGAGATAACTGCACTTATCAAGGAATCTGTTGAGCTTGAAAAAGTTTATGCGCGTGATGCGTGTCCGCAGGGTGTGCTTGGAATTAATGCTGACCAGTTTTGTAATTATGTTGAGCATATTGCTGACAGACGGCTTGAGCGTATTGATTTGCCTAAAGTGTATAATCAGGAAAATCCATTTCCATGGATGGCTCAGTCAACCGACTTGACCAAAGAAAAGAACTTTTTTGAAACCCGTGTTACCGAGTATCAAAATGCCGGTTCATTGGAATGGGAATAGCGTTATAACAGTTCTTATTTGAAGATAATGGTATCCGGTGAGTTACAGCTGTAACTCACCGGTTCATTTTTGCTATCAACATGTGGTATCTTGCCAGCACAAGTAAATTGTTTGCCAAATACTTTGGGGAGCGTATGAAGCAGTTATGTGAATTTTTTTATGATGATAGTTCAAGGATTGCCAAACCGGCCATTCTTGAACAAGTAGAGTCTTTGCATGATGCCTGTGCAATGATGGCTGAGCATGGCTTTGTTCGTGTTTTGCATGATCAGTCAGCCAGAGACGAAATTAATGAGCTTGCGAGCAAGTTTAGCGATGTTGAGCTTGTTGTAGTTGTTGGCATGGGAGGTTCAACTCTTGGTTTACAGGCATTATATCAGGTTGCACTAGCGGACCCAGAATGCGTCATGCGCGAGAAATTGCAGTTTATTGATACGGTTGATACTGACAAATTTATTGGGCAGTGTGATCAGCTTGGCAAGCGCATGGAGCGCGATAGTGCATCCGTCTTGTTTGTGATCATCTCTAAGTCTGGTACGACGGTTGAAACTATAGCAAATTTGATGATGATAGAATCGATGGTCAAGAATCTTTCGCATACAGAACAGGCTAATTTTGTGTGCATTACAGGCCATGATTCACCATTGTGGGAATATGCTGCTCAGCACAGCTATTCGAGACTGCCTATACCGACCGATGTTGGCGGACGGTACTCTGTTCTAACTGCGGTTGGTCTTTTTCCGTTGGCGGTATTAGGTGTTGATATTGCGGCTCTGCATGAGGCTGCAAGATCGGTGGCTAAGGTTGAGAATGGCCCTGTAATTAGTGCGGCTATTCGGTATTTAGAGTATAGACAAAGTAGGCAAATTCATGATCTATTTTTGTTTTCAGCCTATCTTGAGTCGTTTGGTAAGTGGTCTCGTCAATTGATAGCAGAAAGTTTGGGCAAAAAGCATGACTGCTCTGGGAAAGAAGTTTGCTCTGGTATAACTCCGATTGTTTCGATTGGGACGCAAGATTTGCATTCAATGGCACAATTATATTTTGCGGGCCCGCGCGATAAATTTACGACATTTATTAGTGTCGAAAAATCATATAGATCAGCGAATTTTTCTGATGATGTTTGGCAGCAATCACCATTTGAGCGACTAGGTGGAAAGCCATACAGCTGCATCATGAAGAGTGTTGAATATGGGACCAAAAAAGCATATACGGCCGAGGGAATGCCATTCATTAGTTTTGTTTGTGAACAAGCATCGATGAAGCATGTTGTGTACCTGATGCAGTGGATGATGATGGAAACCGTTTTGCTGGGTACGTTATTGGAGGTTAATCCTTTTGATCAGCCTGGAGTTGAGACCTATAAACGGGAACTTAGAGGGAGGCTACAAGATGTTTAATGGGGTTATCGTACTGTTTGGTGTGACTGGCAACTTAGCAACACATAAGCTTTTACCGGCATTGTATGCGCTTGCTCGTCGGGCTAAAAGCAATTTTAAAATTGTTGGTTGTGCGCTTGAGTCAATCGATCTAAAAGAACTTTTGGAATTGGTAAAAGCCAACATAAAGGACTTTGACCAGGAATCATGGAAATCATTTTGTAAGAAAATTGTATACCAACAGTTAGATTTTACCGATCAAACGGGGTATTCATTGTTGCTAGAAAAAGTGGTTAAGTGTGAACAAGAGCTTGGTGGGGCGAGTAATCGGCTGCTATATTTTTCGGTTCCTCCACAACTATTTGATTTGCTGACACGTAGTGTTGTGCAAATTTCTTTGGTTAAGTCGGGAATGCTGGGTGAGGGTGGCCAGCCTTGGCACAGAATTGTGTACGAGAAGCCGTTTGGCCTAAATCATGCAATGGCCGATCAGATTAATAAAACAATTGAAGAGATTATTGATGAGCAGCAGATATTTAGAGTCGATCATTATCTTTTGCATGAGATTGTAAATAATATCGTGCATGTGCGTTTTGCCAATAGACTTTTTGATCCTGCGTGGAATGCTAAAAATATCGATCATGTACAGATTGTTATGCTCGAAAAATCTTGCCCTGAAGGTGACGCTGTAACCAGGCAGATGGGGACAATAAAAGATGTGGTTCAGTCACATCTTTTGCAGTTGATTGCCTTGGTTGCCATGGAGCAGCCTAACTGTTTGGGTAATGATTCTGTGCGCGAAAGCAAAATTCAGGTCATGAGTAAGGTAGAATTTATGGATGGAGTTTTAGGGATTGCTCGGGGATGCAAAACATGCGATGATTCTGATTCACCAGATTCAGAGACGTTTGCCGCATTGTCATTCTCGATTGATACGCCTCGCTGGCAGGGGGTGCCTTTTTTTGTAGTAACGGGCAAATGTTTAGAAAAAAAAGAGACGATGATTCACATTGTATTCAAACCAACGGGTTGCTCTTCAGATTTAACAAAGCCAAATATTCTGACACTACAGATTGCACCAGATGAAGGTTTTTCTGTGTCTTTGAATGTACAAAAACCAGGAATGGCAGAGGGTTTTGAGTCGGTGACTATGGATTATTGTCACAAATGTATTTTTGGTGCCATGACACCAAAAGCATACGAGTCCCTTTTTGATAATATTATACGCGGTAATCGTTTGGTTTCGGTTGGGCGTGATGAAATATGCCAGGCTTGGGATATAGCAGAAAAAGTTTTGGAGCGTTCATTGTCTATGTTTGATTATCAACATGGTCAAAATGGCCCGCAAGAGGCTCAAGAATTTATAAAACGTTCCGGTGGGGAGTGGTTAATATGAAGGTATGTGTAGTTGGTTTGGGCCGCATGGGTAATGCTATTGCGCGTCGTTTGCATCTGGATGGTCATCAGGTAATTGGCTACGATCCGTCGCAGGGTGCTCGGTCTACGGTTGAGCAAAATGGTGTACAAACCGCTAGTTCTTTGGAGAAGGCTGTTGCTGATGTTAAAGCAGTTTGGCTCATGGTTCCTGCGGGTGAGGTTGTTGATAAAGTTCTAAGTGTTGTTCGTACAAGTGCGAAAGCTGGTACGGTAATTATCGATGGTGGAAACAGTCATTTTACTGATTCAAAGCAACGAGCGCTGGAGCTGCATGGCGAAGGTATATCCTTTCTTGATTGTGGTACATCAGGGGGCGTTCACGGTTTGCGTGATGGATTTTGCTTGATGGTCGGGGGCGATCGTCTTGCGTTTGAGGAAGTTGAGCCTATTTTTAAGACGCTTTCTGCTCAAGGTGGTTACGGTTACATGGGTCCATCTGGGTCCGGTCATTGTGTAAAAATGGTGCACAATGGCATAGAATATGCGCTTTTGCAGGCTTATGCAGATGGCTTTAATTTGCTCAAGAAATCAGAATTTACAAAGCTTGATTTGGCCCAAATTTCGGGTGTTTGGTCAAATGGGTCGGTTATTCGATCGTGGATTGTTGATCTATGTAAAAATGTTTTTGATAAGGATCAAGACTTTAAGGCCGTTGATGGCTGTATTGAACAGGGTGGAACGGGAAAGTGGACGATCGAATATGCCAATGAACGGGAGGTGGATATGCCACTTACTAAAAAGGCGCTGGATATTCGCTTTGACTCGTGTAAGTCTGGAGGTGATTATGCAACAAAGCTGGTTGCTTTGTTACGAAATCAGTTTGGTGGCCATAAAGTTATAAAAAAGGCTGATAATGACACGAATAATTGATATCAGTTGGCCACTTTTTGAAGGGGTTAAAGAGTACGAGGACAACAAGAGTCTGAAATTTGATTGGCATAAAACCATGAAAGATGGTCAGATTAACCAGTCAAAAATCTCCCTTGACTCACATACTGGAACACATATTGATGCTCCGTTACACATGACAGAGAATGGTCTTTCGGTGGACAAAATATCTTTGTACTCGGTGGTTGGAAATGCGATTGTTCTCGATCTGACCTACAAGCGAGAAAAAATCACTCTCGGGGATCTTAAAAAAGAAGAAATTGAGCCGGGCGCAATTGTGCTTTTTAAAACGCAAAACAGCTACCAGTCAGTTAATTCTTCGTTTAACCCAAATTTTGTGTATTTGGACAGTAGTGCTGCAAAGTTTTTGGCCCACAAGAAGGTTCGCGCTGTTGGGATAGATTCGCTAAGTTTGGGTAGTCATGACGCTCATCAAGAGTTATCTGTAAAGTCTATTCCTGTGATTGAGGGGCTGCGCCTTAAGCATGTTGTACAGGGGCAGTACTTTTTGGTCTGTTTACCTATAAAGGTTCGTGGACTTGAAGCTGCGCCAGCACGAGCTATTTTGTTTGATAGACGCAATTTCTAATCTATGGGTACATTTTTATTGTAGGCCGTCTTCGTTGATTAACAAAATTGCTCCAAGCAAACAGTTTTGATAACCATCTGGTACCACTTTTTTTCTGACCAACAGTTAACACGGTCTGTTGCAGCATGGCACGAAGATTGCTTCTTAAATTTTTGAATGTTTCAACAAATGGCATACGATCTTTTTGGATCTTTAAGAAAGTTTCCCACTGTTCTTTTGAGTCCCGTAGTTGAGTTGCTGGTAGTACTTTTGATGCAATACGATCGATACTTTCGTGAATCGAGGGTGGCTTGAATCGGACTTGGTTTATATAGTGCATGTTGATTTGGTGGACTCGTGCAAAGCATGCTATCCACCAAGCGGCGCGAATAAATTGACCTACACTGCTTTCGTACGGATCTTGTCCCAAAACAAATTCAACGGTCTGATTTATGATCCACTTACCTAGTGCATACTCAAGCGGCACAAAGTTGCTAAACAGCACAAATGGGGCATATTCAACTACATTTATTAGGCCAGATCCGGACTGATTTGATGGTTGCGTATTAGAGGTCATGATGCTTAACGTCAGCAGAAAACCTATAAATAGTTTCTTCAAGTTGAGTACCCCGTTTTATTTATATTATTTTGGGTATTCTCTTGCTTGCTGGTTTGTTTGTCAAGCGTCTTGTAGGGGGTATGCGTTGCTTTTTCTTCTGTGCATATTTTGTGTCTGAGGCCAAACAGGCTGATTTTAGTGCTGTTAGTTGCCTTGCAAGTGCAGGACTTTCTTTTTTGTATGATAGCTGTACATTTAGATTTTTTATTTTCAGTTGAGTGACAGCTTGGCTGAGTGCTTTGCACCAGGCGCTTGTTGGTTGTTCAAGAATTAGGTTGCTAATTTGAGGTGAGCCGGTGGCTTTGACAACGGCCGGCTGTAAATTAAATATTAATGTTGCTTTATTGACTCCCATGCGAGCCGTCTGCTTACTTACCGTTACCTCTGTTCCACCTTGTTTTTGTTCGATGCTGATTGGTGTTGCACGGATAATCAGTTTTTGATTGTGGTGATAACGATTAACAATGTGCGTTGTTAGTGAGGCGGTAATTAACAGAATGCATAGTGCTAGACTACAGCGCATTCGCTCTCGAGGCCATTGAGCAACAATGAGAAATGCCATGACTAAAACAAATATAGAAAGTATGAATGGTGGGCGCGTGGTGTACAGTAGCCATGAACTTGAGCCTTGACCTACAGACCACACCCAGAATTGACTGCACCATTCAAGCAAGGTGATGATTGGTGCATGCGGAATTGAGATTATCTGACAGATAGTTACAAGAGAGCACAGTAGCAAGAAGGTGGCCAAAAATGGACCAAAAATCAAATTGCCAAGCGGAGCTGCAATTGACATACCAAGCCCCCAGCTTGCCAAAAACGGCCATGAGCATGCAGTGATAAATAGTTGAACTTGTGCGAGCAATAAAAGCTGTTCCTTGCCTGAGCGGGCAAGATTCTTGAAAAGTTTTAACATAACATTAATTATGGTACCAAAAATGCTTACTTTGTCATTAATGGGCGTGTTACGGTAACTATACGGTCATTTTTATATTTGCTAAAGGGGTGAAGTATGCGTAAATCACGATTTTTAATATTGCTTGTGATGATTGGGGGAAATGGAGGTTTGTATGCAGGAGCCGGTGTTGGCAACCTGGAATACGAAGTTGATCATCAGCAGCAAATTATGAGAAAACTGTCTGCAGAGCAGTATGAAGATATTCGTTTGTTAAGCGATTTATGTACAGAGCTTGAGTTCTCGCAAAGTGGCATGCCGGTTAAAGGCTTGCCTATCAAGCTATTGATGCGTTTGATCGAGAAGATTGCTCGTTCATCGGTGCATGATTTTGGCAAACTGCTTTATAGCGATCAATCATTCAATATCATGCGATCATTGCTTCATCGTATTGTTGTTGCTATTCACAACAAGGTTGTTCCAGAACAGCAAAACATGAGCCAGGAAGATCGAGCTTTGATGTTGGTTCGTGGTGCTATGAAGGCGATTGTAGACTTGAGAGATGATAAAATAGATCAAATGGAATTCGCGCAAAAAACCTTTGTGCTAGGACTTTGTTTGCTAAAGTTAGTGGTGGACATTGAAGAAGAGGCTGGGTACAAAGTCGCCTAATCTATCAGTGGAATAATTTTAAGGTTTTTAAAAGCTCTCCCGTTTTGGGGGAGCTTTTTTTGGCCTCATCGAAGAAGTTTGATTTTTCGTACAGGTTATTAGTAATGTTAATAGAATTTTCACAGAATGCTTTTAATGTTTAATTTATGAAAATCCCTGAATTATTTTTATTAGAACATAGGTGGCAACTTTTGTTTAATTTGTACTTTGCGGCCAAGCTTGATAGACTTAAAAAATTAACCATTGAAATTAATTTTAGATTATGACTATCATGATAGTGGACAAGTTAGGTTCATTATTTGCGTATATTTGCGCATTGGAGAGATAGTCATGAAGATGAAATACATTAGCTGGGTGGGATTACTTTTACTTACAAGTGGTCTATATTCACGTGCAAAATATGGTTGGGACCAGCGACAACAAGCATCAATGAATGAGCCGGCTACGCATCAAGGAGTACTTTCTCCACAATATAATGACCCAGTTTTTGGCAAGCTCAAAGAACAACTGCTTGGTGAGTCGATTGGCAAAATGGTAAAGGTTATGGGTGATGCGCTAAGCAGCGATAAGTCACGCGATGTAATGGGCAAACAGCTAAATAGATTACTTGCGCGTGAAGAGAATAACTTAGTTGTAGTTAAGGGTTCGCCTGCGGTGATGCAGCATAATCGGAAAAAAGCTAAATCACGCATGCGAGTAATACATGTTTTACAGAATCTGGTAACTAACTAACTTTGTTTCACAATCGCAAAAGGTGCCTAAGGGCCACAAACTTTTCATGATTCTTTTTAAAAACCATTGCTATTTGTAATTGCTATTTGTTATGATTAAGATAGTGAAGGAGAAAGAATGTATGCCGCAGTGGCATAGGTTTTTACTTTTTATAACAAGGAGAACATCATGAAGAAACTTATTACATTACTGACAGTCGTAACATTGGCTGGTTCAGTACAGGCGTTAAATTTTGGTAGTATCGTAAGCAAGGGTGAATCAACTCTTAAAAGAGCGCGAGAAGATGCTGGTACAACCGAACGTAAGATTAGTAAGCGTAAGCGCGTAGTTTCTAAGGCTGCGGTTCAAAAAGCAGCTAAACTAGCTAAAAAGGAAGCTCTTATCGCAAAATCTGACGCTAAGCGTTTAGCTGCATTTGCAAAGAAAAATGCAAAGTTTGATAAGCTAGAAGTAAGAGTCATGGCTATATACAGAAAGCTAGTAGATGCGATTAAATCATTGCGTAAACTAGATAGTAATCTGCGTGACGCTGATAAGACGCTTGGTACGTTGTTTACCAAATTTGGCAAGATTCATGGAGCGCTTGGTAGTTTGCCTGGTGTTAAGAATCATGCGATTATTCCGTCACAGCTTCCTGGTGGCATGAAGATGCCAAAGGCATTTAAAATGCCAAAGAATGGTTTTAGGCTGTAAAGCTTAATCATAAATTTCCACTGGGCCTCTAAGGGGTCCATTTGTGGATTATGTTTGGATTACACTGTTGCGCGCATTATGAGCTAACATGATTGTCGGTTTCGATAATTGTTTGTTGTGTTCGCGGGCACGGATGTATTCACATTATTTTGTAAGGGGATCTAAAAAAGATCCCCTTCTTTTTTGCCTAATTGTTCTTGACGTTTCTTGTGTGATCTTCCTACGCTGAGCTCAAAGATTATTATTAATTTGCGATGTGTGGGAGAGGATTTGTGAACAAGGCATTGCTACAGCGAGTAGCGTATAATATAAGTCGTTGGTCGATTTTGTCGACAACAGCGGCTGGCTCAGGTCATCCAACGTCCTGTTTAAGTGCTGTCGATCTTATAGCAGTACTTTTTTTTAAAGAAATGTGCTTTGATCCGTTTGATCCAGAAAATCCAAACAATGATCGTTTTATTCTCTCTAAGGGGCATGCTGCTCCACTTCTGTACGCAGTTTGGCATGAGCTGGGAGTTATTTCTGATCAAGAGATGCTTTCATTACGAAAATTCGATTCAATTTTAGAAGGCCATCCAACGCCCAGATTTAGCCGCTCTGAGGCCTCAACGGGGTCGCTGGGGTGTGGTCTATCGATTGGTGTAGGGTTTGCGTTAGCGGCACGTTTAAGAGCAAGCAGTGCCCGTACATTTGTTTTGATGGGTGACAGTGAAATTGCCGAGGGGTCGGTATGGGAGGCTGTACAGCTTGCCCGGCATTACAAAATTGGGTCTCTGACTGCGATGGTCGACTTAAATCGACTTGGTCAATCAACACAAACGATGTTTGGTCACGATGCACATGCAGTTGCAGCATTGTTCGAGGCATTTGGTTGGAAGGCATTGGTTGTTGATGGGCATGACCTGGAGGCAATTTCAAAGGCTTTTGAGCAAGCTGCAGATACGCTAGATGTGCCTACTTGCATTGTTGCAAAAACTTTTAAGGGTAATGGCATTGATCATGTGCAAAATAAAAATGGATTTCATGGAAAGGCGTTCAGTAAGGAAGAGCAGCAATTGGTGCTTGAGGAGCTTGAGCAACGATTTATAACTGCACAGAAGTCTATTGCCCAAGAGCTTGCAGATGATACTTGCTCGCCAGAGCGGGAGCTTCAAGAGCAATGTTTAGTAAAAGAAGTCTGTAAGTTACCCGAGTATGATCTTGGAGAAATGGTTTCGGTTCGTAAAGCGTTTGGGCAGACGTTAGCGGCGCTTGGATCATGTAATGAGAAGATTGTTAGCCTTGATGCTGAGGTTAAGAACTCAACTTACGCTTATCTTTTTGAGGATAAATTCCCTAATCGTTTTTTCCAAAGTTTTATTGCCGAGCAAAATATGGTTGGTATGGCCACTGGCTTGGCTTCACGAGGTTTTGTACCGTTTACTTCTACTTTTGGTGTATTTTTTTCGCGGGCACATGATCAGATACGTATGGCTGCAGTTGGACGATCTCCATTACGATTGGTAGGTACCCATGCAGGTCTTTCAATAGGTTCGGATGGTCCTTCTCAGATGGCCCTTGAAGACATTGCCATGATGAGGGCTATACCCGATTCTGTAATTTTATATCCATCTGATGCGGTAAGTACGGCAAAATGTGTGCAACTCATGGCCGATCATTATGATGGGATTACATATCTGCGTGCAACGCGCATGGCAACATCGGTATTGTATCGCAATGATGAGTCGTTTGAGTTGGGCGGTATGAAGATCGTACGTTCAAGTAAGCAGGATGTTGTATGTGTAGTAGGAGCGGGCGTTACGTTATTCCAAGCGCTTGAAGCGTATGATGAATTGCTTGCGCAAGGAATCAATATATCCGTCATTGATTGTTATTCGGTAAAACCGTTGCCAGCACAGCAGCTTTATGAGGTGGCACAACGGTCGCAAGGGCGTGTGATTTGTGTTGAGGATCATTACATACAGGGTGGCTTGGGTGAGGCAATAGCGGCAGCAATTTCGGACGAACAGGTTCAAGTTACAGTTCTGGCTGTTGAACAGCTTCCACGTTCGGGATCGCCCGAAAAGTTGCTTGCCTGGGCAGGGATTGATGCAAAAGCTATTGTTACAGCTGTAAAAAATTTGAATGAAATTCAAAATAAATAATTGCTTCTAGCCTATATTTGTGCTATAATAAAAGTATCGAATGAGTTGATGGAATCGGGCTTAACAGTCAATAAGATTTCTGTGACGGCTGATTGTGCTCATTTGAATCAATAAAATTTTTATCTTCGCTTAGTATGAGGAGAATGGCATGAATATACATGCATTTTTTCTTTGGCTCTTTGGGTCTTTCCTCTTTTTTGTGCTTGAAATTGGGCATCCTGGCCTTTGTTTTTTCCTAGCGTTTAGTTTTGGATCTTTGGCTGGAGCGTTTGCAAGTTTGGTATATCCTGGATTAACGGTTCAGCTTTACTGGTATGTAGGCGTTACGTTAGTTTCGTTTTTCCTATTACGGCATTTTGTGCGTCATTCTAATAAAGCAACTATGCCAGAAACCAATATACAAGCATTAATTGGTAAACTAGCCTTGGTTGTTTCAGAAATTTCTGATAATCAACCCGGACAAGTTCAGGTTGGTGGAGAGCGTTGGCGAGCCCGATCTGTGAATTCCAAGACGATTAGACATGGATCACAGGTTCGAATAAACTTCATTAAAGGGGCTACTGTTTTTGTGACTACTATCCAAGAGGGTGAATCACAAAAGCTATAGAGCTGATTAAGCTAAAAAAAACAGACAGTTAAAAAAATAATTTATAACGATTTGGAAGGGGACATTATGATCCTACTACAATTGGCGATATTGGTTGCAGTTGGAAGTTTGGCACTTCTTATTTTGCTTAGCCAATCTATTTATCTAGTTCGCCAAGCTGAGGCTGTTGTTATTGAGCATTTCGGTCGGTATAGTCGCACTTTGAGACCTGGATTACATTTCATCGTACCATTCCTCGAAACCGCTCGTCGTGTGACTTGGGTGTACGTTGGTTCTGATGGTGGCCGATACTATCGTTATGCCAGAGTTCTTAGTCGTATTGATTTACGTGAGACAGTGTATGATTTTCCTAGGCAAAACGTTATCACTAAGGATAATGTAACGATGGAAATCAATGCTTTGCTCTACTACCAGATTACTGATCCAAAAGCGGCAGTATACGAGGTTTGCAATTTACCAGAAGCAATCGAACAGCTGACACAAACAACGTTGCGTGACGTTATCGGGTCGTTAGACCTGGATGAGACTCTTGTTTCTCGCGGCCAAATTAACGAACGTTTGCGTATAATTCTTGATGAGGCCACTGATAAGTGGGGCGTCAAGATTAACAGGGTTGAGCTCAAAGAGGTTAATCCACCAGACGACATTCGTTTAGCTATGGAAAAACAGATGCGTGCGGAACGTGATCGTCGTGCAATGATTCTCGAAGCAGAAGGTCACAAGCGCGCAACTATTCTAGAAGCAGAGGGTGAGAAAGAATCTCAGGTTCTGCGAGCACATGGACAAGCAGAAGCGAGAGTTTCTATGGCTGAAGGTGAGGCTGTTGCTCGTTTAAAGATCGCACAAGCAGAAGCGCAGTCTATTGCCAACATCAAGAAGGTACATCCTGAAGGTGATCCTTTAGCCTACATGACGGCATTGCACTACTTTAAGTCAATGCCAGAAATGATGAAGGGTAAAAACGATAAGTTAATTATTGTGCCTTACGAGGCAAGCGCAATGGTTGGTTCTGTTGCAACCATCAAGAAGTTATTCGACCAAGTGTCAGAATAATACAAAACCCCGCCATATACCAATGGCGGGGTTCTTTTTTTGTTTATAAAAAGATATCTACTTAATCATCCCAAGAAATACCAAGTCTTGTTTCAAACTCTTGAAGCTCTTGATCTGTTATACTTTTGTTTGCAACCAGATGAGCAATTATGTTTATACAGCTACCAAGAACCCCCATTGCCATTTTTTGCGCGGCTCCAGGAGCATCTTCGTTCATATAAAAATGCATCATACTTCCCACGATCCCGCCAACGTTGCTAACGTACGGGTCAATTTGCTCGGGTTCGTTGTTATCGTCCTGATTACGCATCTGTTGCTCAAGGTGTCCAGACAGGAGTGAGCATTGACGAAAAGTGTCTTGGATGTAGGCAGCTGTTGTTAAAGAATCTTCTTCAGCTTCAAGTATGAACATGGAGTTTTGCATGATGTGCTCAACATGTTCTTGTATTATAGAGTTGTGTTGTGTTGCAAACAGTGGAAGACAAGACGAAATAAGCGCTATTCCGACGGTGATAGATCGTTGGGTAATCATGCCTAAATACTCCTTAATAAACAAACAGAGAGCGAATAAGCTCAACTTCAATTTCTACAAAGAGTACGTATGTATTGCTGTGTAGTCTAGTCTTTATCTTTGTTGCTAGGCATTTTTTTGATAAGGACAGAAAGCACGCGCTTTTTTGTCGCCTTTTCTACTGTAAATATATATCCCTCATAGACAAGGTTGTCGTCTTTTTGAGGTAATCGCTGAAGTTGTGTTGTTAAAAACCCACTCAGAGTTAATGCATCAAATTTATCAAAATTGAGGCCAAGATCATCGTATAAATCTTCAAGATTTGCTGATCCTTGAACGATCCATTCAGTTGCATTGCGTGCAACAATTGGCTTAATTATTGTTGATTCATATTCGTCTTGAATGTCACCGACAATTTCTTCAAGTACATCTTCAAGTGTTACAAGTCCAACAACGCTTCCGAACTCATTAAGTACGATAGCAATATGCATACGCTCTTGACGGAACTCGCGTAATAATTGGTTTATTTTGATGTGCTCGTTTGTAAACAGAATAGGGCGTAAAAGTCCTTCAACTGAAAACTCTTTTTGTTGATCAACTGGACACTTGAACAGTAGATCTTTCAGGTGCAACATGCCAACGATGTTGTCTTGTCTGTCTTTGTAAACTGGTACACGAGAGAATTGGTATTTGCAGAATTGGCTCATTGCCTGATCGACGGTTGTGTCGACCTTGATGCTCCACATTTGAGTGCCAGGTACCATGATTTCGCGCACCTTGGTGCTGCCTAAATCAAAAATGCTGTTGAGCATATTTAATTTTTCAGGCTCAATGACACCTTTCTTCTTAACCGTATCAATCAAGAATCTAATTTCTGTTTCAGTTACAACCCCGTTGCTTTCTTCAATACCTATACTTGATTCCATTTTATTGCTTACTTTTATCAAAAGCGTGGCAAAGGGGTAGCATAGGTAATAAAAAATGTTGGTAATCCACAAAGTTGATTTAAAGAGATTTTCGCCATACGCTTGAGCGAAATTTTTGGGTAAAATCTCGCCAAAAATTGCGATGGCAATCGTGGTTAGTGCACCTGCAATCAAAATAGAAAAGGTGCCACCAACGTCCAATGTACTACGGACAATTTTCTCAAAAACGTTAGCAGCAACAACACCTGCTAGGGTGCTCATGATCAAAATTGTTATCAATACACGTCGAGGATTGTGCTCTATTGAATTGATCAACGACTTGTAGCCATCAGTTGTTCGAGAGATTTCTTTCAACTTAAAAAGACGAAGAGCCGTTACGCTGGTTTCAAGGAATGAAAACAGGGCATACACGGCCAAGGCGGCGACGAATATTGATATCTGTGTTGCTAACAAACTGTACGAAAACATCTCACTCATTCTTTTCTCCCTTGAGGGCTACTCACGAATCTCCCTCTTCGTAATCTTGCGATGCTTGCAGGTCAAATTCTTTATCAAAGAATGAACGCAGTTTTTCGGCTCGTAGGGGATGTCGTAATTTGCGTAAGGCCTTAACTTCAATTTGTCGTATACGTTCACGAGTAACGGCAAAATCTTTGCCTACCTCTTCAAGCGTATGCTCAGAAGCAACATCAATTCCAAAACGCATCTTTAAGACTTTTTCTTCGCGCGGTGTTAGTGTTTTTAGAACTTCACGTACACGGTGTTTAAGGTCGTTGGAGCTGACAGATTCGGCTGGTGATACTTCGTTCACATTTTCGATAAAGTCTTTTATTGACGCATCTTCTCCATCACCAACAGGTGTTTCTAGCGAGATGGGTTCTTTGGAGATCTTTATGATGTTTTTGATCTTCTTTTCATCAATATTAAGCTGCTTTGCTAGCTCTGTGTGAGTTGGTTCTCGCCCATGCTCTTGCAAAAACGTACGCTTAATTTTGTTAATTTTGTTAAGAGTTTCGACCATGTGTACAGGAACACGAATTGTTTTTGACTGGTCGGCAATTGCTCGTGTAATTGCTTGTCGAATCCACCAAGTTGCATAGGTAGAAAATTTATATCCACGTTCGAACTCAAATTTCTCAACAGCCTTTGTCAGACCAATATTACCTTCTTGGATAAGATCCAGAAAGTGTAGGCCACGATTGATGTATTTTTTAGCTATATTGACTACTAATCGTAGATTAGCTCTTGTAAGATCGTCTTTTGCAAATTTATCTTGTGTTTGTGCTGCTGCAAATTGTCGATAGCTTAAACGTAGTTCTTTTTCTGTAAGACCTACTTCAAGTTCAATTTTTTTGACACCATTGAGTGTGCTCTTCTCTAGATTAACTAGTTCAGCATGCTTTGTCTTGGTCTCGTTGGTGTATTTTTTGACGGGCCCAAGGGCCTTCATTTGCTTGGCAATATCTTTTGCCTCTGCATATTTTTCGTCCATCTTTTTGATGTATTTCTCAAGCTTTGCGCCTAGTTTACGCGTTAACTTGTTTGACACCTTAATTGATCGGATGGTGTCACTGATGGTTTGTTTGTTTTCTTGAACCTTTGCAAGCAACTCTTTTTTATTGGCTGCTGAGCTAGGCTTGTCGCTATATTGCTTGCAAATTTTTTCTTCATGCTTAATGAGCTTGTCGATAGCATCGATTGTGTTGAGAAAGGCTTCTTTCTCTTGATCGTATTTTGGGAGGTTGTCTTCGTCAAAAGCAGAAAACTGAATAAGCTCTTTAAGCTGTACGTTGCTTTCACGCAATTTTTCGCCTATTAACACAAATTCTTTGTGAATAATTGGTGTCTTAGAAACGATCTCGACAGATTTTGATTTACTGTTTGATATCTTGTCGGCGATTACCTTTTCAGTAACCTTGTTGAGCAACGGTATTTTTCCGATGTCACGCAGATAACACTTAACGCCATCAGATATATGGGAATCATCTTTGCTGTATATTGGCTGAAGATTGCTAGCAGTGGTTGTAGCTTTTTCGGTCAAAGATGTTTTTTTCTGTTTGTGCGCAAGGCTGCTTTCTTCGTTTTCTGTACGTGCAGATGATGGAGCTGTGTCGCCTTTTTCGAGCTCTTCCTGCGTTACCAGTTCGATGTTTTCTCGCTCAATACGCTTGAGAAGCTTGGTTGACTTGCTATCAGAAAGCTTGTTTTGCTCACAAAATTCCATCACTTCTTCATAAGTAATGTGTTGGCTATTCTTACCCTGTTCTATGAGTTGTTCGATATTTTCCTGAACGATGTCCAAAGAACTACTTTGTGCAGTTGGTTTTTTGGCTTTTGCGCTCATTCAGTTGTCCCTTTGCTTAATAATTGTTTCTTCAAAGTTTCAAATTCTTTCAAAATAGTGTTGATCTGTTCAGGTGAATTTTTATCCGCCTGTGCAACACGTTGCTTTACGTCGCTAACTATTGATCGCCAATGTTGTTTGTGGAACTGTGTTATCAACTGTTTAAAGTTGTGTTCAGTTGGTTCATCATCAACCTCGACTAAAAGACGATCAACACACTTCTGCTCTGTATTATTGAGTCGCTCATACAGTGTGTTAAAGTCAACTCTTTTGTTGTTTGATAACAAAAGTTGCAGTTTTTTCAAGATGTCTCTGAGCGGTTGTGACAGATAAACCATGTAAAATGTATCATGAGGACTGCCCACCAGGTCGAGGTTTTTCAGTATAACAGAAAAAAGTCGTTTCTCTAGCATGCTCATGCGGGTTATATTTTGGGTAGGTTGTGCTGCTGGTACAGCTTCTTTACCGTATTCTTGAGTTGATTCAGGCTGTTTTTGTAATTCAGTTTTGAGCACATCAAAGGGCAAGTTAAGCTGTCGAGCAGAGCGATGTAGTAATATTTCTTGCCTGAGAGGGTCTTTTACGTGGGAGATTGTATCAAGCAGTTTTCGTGTAAGTGCGATACGCTCCTGTGTTGATTTTTGTGAAATATTCTTGCCTAGTGTATCAATAAAAAATACAAAAATATCTTGGGCATCTTTCTTAAGGTCGGTCTGAGAATTTTCTTTAAGGTAGGTTGCAGGGTCATGCCCTTTAGGTAGCCTAATTACGAAAGGATCAAGGTTTGCGTTCCAAGACATTTGGGTTAAACGTAATACCGCCTTTTCACCTGCGGAATCGCTGTCATAAACAACGTACAAGCGTTGTGCGTATCGGGCTAAAATGGTCAAATGTTGAGGTGTACATGCGGTGCCCAGTGTTGCAACAGTGTTTGTATAGCCGTGTTGAACCATGGCAAGGCAGTCTGTGTAACCTTCGACTAGGAATACAGAGTCTTCTTTTTGTATAGATTTTTTGGCAAATGAAAGACCAAAGAGCAAGCTACTTTTGTTAAAAAACTTGTTTTCGGCGCTGTTGTAGTATTTTGCCCGCGTGTCTTGTTCTCGGAGTACGCGTCCCCCAAAGCCACAAAATCGTCCTATATGATCTTGAATTGGGAAGATAAGACGTTCTTCGAATGGGGAGAAAAATACAGCTTTTTGTTGCCTAACTAACTTTGCTTCTACCAAATTTTGGGCCAAAATGTTGTGTTCTTTATACGACCCAATCAATCGATTAATTGAGCGCATTCCACCTGGCAAATAACCCAAACAGAACTGTTTAATAACCGGTAGAGAAAAACCGCGCTTCTCAAGGTAGATAATGATTTTTGGCTGCTTTAGAAGTTGTTCATGAGAGTACTGCGCAAACAGTTGGCATATTTCTTGGTAACGTTCTCGTTCTGAGCTGCTGGCTATATTTTTTGTGTTTTCTTTAATCTCTTCGGGTGGATTAAGATTGTAGCGGTCAATAAGATGCATAGCCGCTTCTTTGGGTGTATAGTTTTCTGCTTTAGCGATAAAAGAAATTAGGTCGCCGCTTTCGTGGCATCCAAAGCAGTAAAAAATATCCCGATGTGGGCTAACAGTGAATGAAGCTGTGCGTTCGTTGTGGAAGGGGCAGGTGCCTTTCCAGTAGGTTCCAGCACGTTTTAGTGCGGCGTATTCTTTTACGACATCAAGGATAGAAAGTTGCGATTTAACGTACGAAAACAGATTCATAATCGTTTATGAGTACCTCTTGATTGCAATGTCACGATACACAACAGGATAAAGGAAACAGCAGCTGTTACAAGTGCTACTATTTGGTACATGTTGTGATCGTATAGCATAAATTTATGTGTGTGCGAGCTTCTAAAAAAGTCGTTTGCCCATCGTTCGATCGAAATCAATGTAAGGTACAAAAACAGTATAGAGCCGGTGCCGATTTTCAGTTGTTTACGTAAAAAGAAAAGAAGGGCAAAAATCATTATCAAGCTGATGCTGCTGTACAGTTGAGTTGGCAATAAAGCGGTGCCAAGTGGCGCTCCCGCACTATGATTGTGGTACGTAACGCTTAACCATTTGCTTGTAGGCATTCCGTAGCAGCAACCTACTGATAAGCATCCAATTCTACCTATGGATTGCATTAAAGGTGCGTACAGAGCTGTTAAGTCAAGTGCCGCTAGGATTGGTATTTTTTGCCAAGCCAAGTATATCGGGACAATTGTAAACACTCCCAATACACCGCCAACAATGCTGAAACCGCCGTTGGTAATATTGAAAAAATTCCACAAAGTTAGTGCTTGATCGGGTTCAGCAAAGAAGAAAAACAGTCGAGCGCTAAAAATGGCTGAGATGTAACCAACCAGAGTTGCGTCGATAAGTTGGGCTGTACTGGTTAGCTTTGCACGGACGGGGTCATGATAAAGTAGATAAAGCATGGCGAGCAGACCGAGCGCACCAAACGCCCCTAAGGGCAATAAACGTATATAATCGACACAAGTTCTAAGTAGTAGCATGAAGCCTCCTCAACACAGGCAAGTGTAGCATATTTTGTGGATACCGTTTGCTTTGTGTTATGTGAGGGATTTTTGCTTGTTGTGTTGCCTAATTCTGAATATCAACAACCCTATGGCTGCGGGTGTCATTCCTTGAATTAGTGTGGCCCCACCGATTGTTTCCGGATTTGTTTTGGCTATTTTTTGACGAAGTTCTATAGAGAGACCTGGCATATTATTAAGATCTAGGTCAGCAGGAATCTTAAGGCTTTGGTACTGTTCTGTCCGTTTGATCTCGCGCTGCTCGCGTTCAATGTATGGACCGTATAACAGCTGAGCATGAATTGATCGAACTGCACGGTTGGTCAGTGTCAGTGAAGTGTCATTTTCTATTTCTTGTTTTACGTGTGCTAAATCGTAACTTTTGTTTCTTAAAAGTTGAAGTATCACATTATCTTGTTTGTTATTTTTGAGCTGATTAACGGCAGTTTCAATGATGTCATTTTCTTGCTTAATCACAGAATGACGTTCTTTATTGATCAGATTAAGGTTAAAAGCTATGTCGCCTAGTCGCTGAAATACATTGTCTTGGCGAAGAATTAATCGGCGTTCGGCTCGTGACGTGAACATTCGGTATGGTTCATCAACGCCCAATGTTACCAAGTCGTCGATCATAACGCCTATATAGCTTTGGTTTCGGTCTAGTATTAGGGGCTCTTTCTTGAGAGCTTTTAAGCAAGCGTTTATACCTGCAACAATGCCTTGACCGGCAGCTTCTTCGTAACCAGTTGTTCCGTTGATTTGTCCTGCCAAGAATAGTCCGGCTGCTTTTTTAACTTCGAGTGTATGGCGTAGTTGATTAGGGTGAACAAAATCGTATTCTATAGCGTATCCAGGTCTAACAATAGCTGCGTCTTCAAATCCCTTTATTGAACGTATGTACTGTTTCTGTACGTCAAATGGTAGTGAGGTAGAAAGACCGTTTGGGTATACTTCTTCGCTTTCAAGGCTTTCTGGCTCAACAAAAACATGGTGTGATTGTTTGTCAGGGAAGCGAGCAATTTTGTCTTCGATAGAAGGGCAGTAGCGAGGTCCAATTCCGCTTATATTACCGCTATACATTGCGGACAAGTGTAGATTTTTTTTGATTATATCATGCGTTGTTTGATTGGTATGCGTGATGTGGCACGGGTGCTTGTGGTGTATGTTGTGAGGTCCAAACTCGAACAGGTAATCAAGCTTGTCTGCTTCTTGACGCTCCATAACAGAAAAGTCGATGCTTGAGCGCAAAAGACGTGGAGGTGTGCCAGTTTTAAGCCGACCAAGTTTTAGCCCCATGCTAGCAAGGCTTTGCGAAAGAAATGGCACAGCCTGCTCGCCTTGTCTTCCGGCTGAATAGTTGGTTGAGCCGATATGTATTTTGCCATTCAAAAATGTTCCGGTGGTAATTACAACCGAACTAGCACTAATCGTTGTGCCTTCAGCTGTTTTTACACCGGTGATACGGTTTAATTGGTCATGCTCGATGGCAATAACCATGGCAGGAATTAAAGTAAGATTTGGGTATGTTTGTAAAAGTTCTTTGCTTTGGCGCGAGTAGACATGCTTGTCGATTTGTAGCCGTAGCCCTTGAACCGCTGGTCCCTTGCGGGTATTTAGCATTCGAGCTTGCAAGTAACTGCTGGTACAAAGTTGTGGCATTACTCCACCAAGAGCACTGACCTCAAAAACGATGTGACCCTTGCCAATTCCGCCGATAGCAGGATTGCAGGGCATATGACTTATGCGGTCAAGTTTAAGAGTTATAAGTGCCGTTTTTGCACCCATACGAGCCGCAGCACAGGCTGCTTCTACGCCTGCGTGGCCACCGCCTACGACGATTACGTCAAAATGTAGGCCGCTTTGTGGGTTCATAGATACCGATCATTTTGCAAAAAACATTATTTGTACAATTATTCAGCCGGTGTAAACAGGATGTATAATAGCCTAGTTTACCGTAAAAATGCTTGGTAACTCAAATCATTTATGCTTGTTGCCAGGATTAATTGCCTGGCGAAAGTAGAGCTGTTCGCATAAGTTCTGGTTGAATGCTTCTTTGTTCTGCTGCAGATGACTCGATAACGTGCCATGCTGTTTCCCAGTATGCGTCTTCTTCTGCTGGAGTCATAAGTCGTGTACGAGGCTTGCAACGTTCAATTATGTAATTTTCAAGAAAGTGGTCAATCGCTTCGCGATGTTTGTCTTTACCGATAATGAAGTTGAAAGCTTTTTCGCCGAGTGCTTTGACAAATGCTAGGCCGCGGGGAATATTTTTAAGCCATGTACGTTCTGGGTTTAGGATAACTGTTCCTTGGAAGGCCATTTCGCCTAGAATGCTAGCAATAGCTTTGCCGTAGGGTAGTTTGGTGATCCAAGCGTATTTACTTGTTAGTGATTCAGTTTGATCTGGGCATGCAAGGCAAGTTCGGTAATACTGTTCCATTTTTTGCATAGATCGCTGAACAATTTTTAAGCCTTCATCGGCAAGTGTTGAGTTCTCTTTGTGTTGCATTAATTCGCGAGATAAATCAAAAGCAATGTCGCGTAAATCGCGTGCTTTTTGTGATCCACTTGTACGTGCCATAATATCTAGACGGCAAGCAACATCGTATGAGAATGCGATTAAATTGTTATGTTCTTGTTGCGCAAAAGCTTGAGCTGTTTTAATTAACTTTTCAAGTTTTGGGACATTTTGATCTTGATACGTGGCTCGAAAATTTGAAATAGCAGCGGGATCTGTATGACAGAAGCTGGCTTCGACGGTTCCGAGTAAAAGTGCGGTCATCGTAATGGCCGCGAATAATTTATTTTTAAACATATAACCTCCAATGGTAACGAGGCTATTTGGCCCCTTGTTTAGTTTTATTATACAGATTTGCTACAGTTTGTCAAATAACGCCACTGGATAGGCTGATTCAGCCGCGTTATTATGTAGGAAGTTGTGCGGTAATTGCCGCCTGTGACATTTGTTGGGTACACTTAGAATGTTGATGAGATGACCTCATAATTAGGGAACAACCAACAGATGATTTATCACATAGCACAACTGCTACGTCCGACCTATTCGTGGCTTAACCTGTTTCGTTACGTTAGCTTCCGCGCTATGGGAGCACTTCTAACAGCTCTCTTGGTGTCATTTATTTTTGGTGGCTTTGTTATCAAGTGGTTTACGAAGATTTTTAAAACTCGCGTACGCAAACATACTCCGGACTCCCATCAAATAAAAAATGGAATGCCAACGATGGGTGGTTTGTTTATCATCGGCGTGGTGATGCTAACGACAGTATTGTGGTGTAATTTGATGGCCCCAGAGGTATGGATTTTGAGTGGAACCATAATTGGTTTTGGCTTGATAGGCTGTGTTGATGATTACTATAAAATAATACGGGATCGGGGTATCAGTGCGTCAGTTAAGTTTAGTGCACAATGCTTGGTAGCTACAGGTTCTGCAGCTGCATGGTTATATTTAATTAATCCGCCTACAACGCTAGTTTTTCCATTCTTTAAGCTTCTACAGCCTGATATTGGAATTTTCTTTATTCCATGGGTGGTCTTTGTTCTTGTTGGTACGGGCAATGCAGTTAATTTAACTGATGGTCTTGATGGGCTTGCCATCGGCTCATTGATTTCAAACTTTAGCCTTTTCAGCATTGTTGCCTACGTTAGTGGGCATTTTTTCTTTGCGGATTATCTGGCAATACCTTATACGCCAACGGCTGAATTGGTCGTTATGGGTGGAAGCTTGGTTGGATCATCGCTGGGATTTTTGTGGTATAACACCTATCCCGCTCAAATTTTTATGGGAGATGTCGGCTCATTGGGCTTGGGTGCGGCGCTTGGATTGATGGCCTTAATGACTAAGCAAGAGTTGATTTTGCCTATTGCCGGTGGGCTGTTTGTGCTAGAAACAGTCTCAGTTATTATTCAGGTTTCTTGGTACAAAATGTTCAAGCGGCGAATTCTACTCATGGCACCCATTCACCATCATTTTGAGTTGAAAGGGTGGCCAGAGTCAAAGATAACAACTCGCTTTGGTATTATCTCGTTTGTTCTTAGTTTAATTGCGTTTATGACGCTTAAAATGCGCTAAAAGGTATTTTAAGAATAAATACCTTTGAATAAACCCTTTATACTTTAATTCTTTTCTCTTGCTTGCATGTTTTCCTTGTCCTGCGAAGGTGGATCGAGCTAACTTTTATGCTTTGTTTTCTTACAAGCAGATATCTAAATCTTTTTGCGAGGGGTTGAAGCCAGGCTTCGCTGGTACTTCGCTCTTTGAGCTACGAAGGACAGGCAGCCCAACCCAATCGACCCCCCTGTCCTGCGAAGCCTTTGGCGAAGCGGGATGGACCCCTACGCGAGTAACTTGAAACCTCGAGCTACGCTCTGCAATTTCTTCAACAGGCCTGTCCGGCGAAGCTTTACGCGAAGCCTGGAACACGCTCAACGGAGTTGTTTTTAGATAACTCCGTCTGGTATGCCTAGCTTAAAAAAACACCACCTTGTCATCCTCGTGCATACGGGGATCCAGTCTTTCAGTAGTTCATTTTAGAGCATAGATCTCGCGATTTATTGTTGTTGTATTTTGCAATCATTTGCTACCCATTTTTCATATTTTAAGGAGCTTGTTTCTAGTCCTGGATCCCCGTTCAAAGCCGGGGATGACAAAGGAAAAAACTTTATTGCGTCCAGGGGAAGTTTAAAGTCTTGGCGTAGAACGTAGGTGAAATTACGCGAAGCCTGGAGTCGTACTCAACTGAGTTGTTTTTAAGTCACTATTCGCTTGTTTGGCAGATAAGCTTTGGACATGAAAGATGCTCTCTTTTGTCATCCCCGGCTTTGAACGGGGATCCAGTCTTTTAGTATCTCATTTTCAAATAAGGAAGGGGAAGCAGGACTTTTTTTGTTGTGTTTTACTAATACTTGCTACATAGCTTCATATTTTACGGATATTACTTCTAGTTCTGGATTCCCGTATTCACGAGGATGACAGGGAAGTGTTTTTTAGACGAAGACGGAAGTAGCCCCCCTGTCTCTGCGAAGCTTCTAAAATTGAGTGCTTTTCGGGTTTAGTAAGTTGCATACAAAGCAAATTTATAAAGATTTTCATTATTAGCTAAACTGTTTGAAGCAACCTAAAAGCGCAAGCTTCTGGTTGCAACGTTTTTTGCGTAAGGATTTCAAAGGTCTCCCTTTGACGCCATTGTATGCAAGGGGTTAGGCGAGTAACCCCTTGCTAAAAAATTAAAGAAAGTTTTGTTTGTAAGTAAACACTTATTATTCGACGTGAATAGTAGGTTCTTCAGGGTCAAGAGCATCAAGCTCAAGCTGACCCTCTTCATGCTCTAGTGGTGTATACCCACGGAAGAATGCGAGAGTAGAAAGTGTACCCAAAATTGCTGTGTATATGTAAAAGGCTATTCTGCTTTCTGAGTGCAAGAAGTTTTGTACGAGGGTAACCAGAAAGATTGCACTACCAATAAGTGCTCCAATTCCGATGATGCCAGTGTATAGCGTTGCTCCACGTCGTAACGTGCCTTTGATAAAGGCAAGTGTGATAACGACATAGACGCAAGTAACGCCCAAAACTGCCATTTGTTGCATTGGAATTTGGCTACTTTTTGCAAGTACGATGTAGGTTAGAGCGATTGCTCCCTGTAATAGTACAGCAAATAATGGAATATTATTTTTACTTATTTTGACGAATGTTCGCGAGAATGGAAGTAGATTTTGTTTGGCAACTGCATAAATGTTCCAGCCATTGCTAAACAGGATGCTGTACCCTGATCCAAAGGCCGAGAAGGCAACGCCGATAGCCATCACACGAGCAATAATAACGGCCCAAATTGTGTCGCCTGCAAGTCGTGTTCCGAACATTTTAAATGCTTCAAGCCAGTCTACAGCAAAGATAATATTTTTACCCAGCGCGCCAGAGAACATTGCTTGATAGAGTGCAAGAGTAGCGATAACAAGCGCACATGAGATCAAGACGGCTTTGAGCCCATCTCGAGGATTTTTAAGTTTTGGAGTAATTGCGAGTGTTGCCTCAAATCCAGCGAATGCAAAGAGGGCGAATGATAGAGCGTCTGGTAGAGCGCGTGGATGAGCATGAGTAACAAAGTCTTTGATTGAAAATACGAACATACCGCCAATAATAACAAGGGCAATAGGAACGGCTTTTAGGATAGTTATAAACCGTTGAATTCGAGCGCCCATTTTTAGGTTGAGCAAATTTAGGCCGACAAAAGTTAGCATAACGATTATGTCACGGGTCATTATGTTGACTATTGCTAGCTCTGGGATCATTAATTCGGCGATCATGTTGCAAACATGTATTGCCAAAACAGCCGAGCCCATTTTACCGATAGAGTATCCAAAGCTCACTAAAAATCCGGCTATGTAACCAAACTCTCTGTTTGCGTGATCAAAAATAGTGCCTTGCGGATGCTGTTTCATGAGCTCTGCAAAGGTCAAAATAATTGGTGTAACAAGTATTCCCACAGCTAGGTAGGCCAAGGATCCGGCCGTTCCCATCAGGTGTGCAAGTAGAGCTGTATTAATAAACAGTCCCTTGCCAAGCATGATGTTTAAATTAACCAGAATAGCTGTAGACAAAGAAAGTTTATGTTGTGATGGCATAAAAAGGACCCCGATTTATGTCGTGTAAGATGTTGATGAGTTAGTGAACTAAACTGTGCTGAGCAACGAAGCTGGATGTCTGTCTTGCATCCGAAGTCCAGTCTAAACGTTTTTATCAAAAAAGACAAGTGAGGCGCCTAATAGGCCCTGCTGGAGCTATGATTGCTTCCGGCGTAAAGTGACAGCGGGAGCATGATAATTGCAAAGATTAAGAGTGGCCATGCGCCAAACGTCATGATGTTTTGTATGAATGTAGCGATAAAAAGAGTGCTACTGACAAGTGCGGCTATGCTTATAAGCCGTATTTTTAATTTGCTTTGTGAGCAGAAGGCCCATCGTGTGAAGGCCATTACGATTAAGGGGTAAGTGATAACAGTGCCAAGAACGCTCATCTGTTGCATCGGAATTTGGCTTCCATGTGATAACAGGATGTAGGATACGCAGATTATTCCTTGCATGAATACTGATAAAATAGGTGCGCCACTTCGGCTTAATCGGGTGAATAGGTGCGAGAACGGTAGTAAATTATGTTTTGCAATATCATGAACATTCCAACCGCCGCTAAACATAATGCTATAGCCTGACCCAAAGGCGGAAGAGGCTACCCCGACAGTCATTATTCTTGTCAAAATTTGTGCCCACATATTATCACCAACCAGACGAATGCTGAGAGTTTTATATGCTTCTAGCCAGTTATCAGAGTTAATTAGAGCTTGCCCCAAGGCACCTGAAAACATGGTTTGATATAGGCATAAAATCACTACGACCATTGTGCAGGCTAACAGAACGGCCTTCAAACCATCACGTGAATCTTTAAGTTTTGGAATGATAGTAAGTGTCGCTTCAAAGCCTGAAAACGCAAAAAGGGCGAATGAAAATGTTTGTGGAAGCGCCCATGGATTGGCGTTTATTATGAGTGTGTTTAGAGAAAAAGCATACAAACCTCCAACTACTCCAAACAGGATGGGAATTGTTTTTAGGGTGGTAATTGTCGCTTGTATTCGGGCACCCATTTTAAGGTTTAGCAGGTTGAGCGAGACAAACACCCCGATGGCAAAAATATTGCGGTAAAGAATTGGTATTGCGGCCAGTTCTGGAATTATTAACTGTGCGATCATGTTGCATACATGTACGGCCAGTGTAGCTGTTCCAAGCTTGCCGATAGAGAAACCAAAGCTTGCGATAAAGCCTGGGACCCTTCCAAACGCTTTATTAACGTGATCAAATAGGGTGTAGCTTGAATTATTTTTCATCAGCTGTGCAAAGGCGAAGATTATAGGAATAATCGTAATGCCTACGGCCAAATACGCTAATGCTCCGACGCTACCCATGTGCTTAGCCAGTAGGGCTGTATTTACAAAGATCCCTTGGCCAAGAATAATGTTAATGTTGATAAGGACGGCCGTTGTCAGAGAAAATTTGTACAGACTACTCATTTAACGAGTCCTCGCGTAAATGTAACGTTTGGTCTAGTCAATCACTGTTTAGGTAAAAAGGCAAGATAGGCGGCTAGTGAGCCGGCGACTGCTGCATTCAAGCTTTCTGACTTGCCAGGCATTGGTAATGTGACTTTCTGGTCGCATGATGCGAGCCATGTTGAATTTAGCCCATGTGCTTCGTTTCCTACAACTAGCAGGCTTTGTGAAAGTTTATTGTGTACAGGCGCATCTCCTGAATCAACTACCAAAGCTGTCAATGTTGGGCGACTTTTATGCTCAATTAGAGCTTGCCATGTGGTCTGTATAATTGTGATATTTGCGATGTTGCCGGAAGTTGATTGTACAACTTTTGGGCTCCATGGGTCACAGCCATCAATCAGAATAATATTTTGTAAGTCTAGGGCTACCGAAGTTCGGATTAGAGTTCCAACATTCCCTGGTTCGTGCAGATCCGCCAGCACTAGTCCTGGTTTAATGTTTGTTGGCTCGTTGTTTGTTGGTATGGCAAAGGTTGCCAAAATGCCGCTTGGAGTCTTACTCGTGCTCATTTTTTGCATAACTATTGGCTCAACAATGCTTACTGCATCGCAACGCTGGGTAATTGAATGGTGTTGATGTTCAGGTGTTATGTATAGATGTGTTGCTTGCCAACCTGCATCAAAAAATGTTTGTGTGCATCTCATGCCTTGGGCAATAAGTTCTTGATGTTGTGTTCGGCCTTTTTTGGCATGTAATGCTCTTACTTTTTTCACGTGTTGATTGGTTAATGAGGTAATAGTTGGCTGCACAGTCGACTCCTACAAGGTACCGTCAAGGATTTGTTGTCGGTAGTTTTGCATCAAGGCTACCATGAATGCAACGTTGGTTGCAGATGCAATTGTAGCGGCCGTTGGCTCATTTGCCTTGAAAAGATGGTGTAGGTACGCTTTGCTAAACGTTCTTGATAATACGCACTTGCTGTGCGGGTCGATAGGTGAGTAATCTTTTTTGTACTTAGAATTAAGTATTCTTACCATTCCCTGCTTGGTCAAAATAAGGCCATGTCGGGCGATGCGTGTAGGGTGTGAGCTGTCAAAAGTATCAAGGCCAAGTGGAACACATTGTTCTAGTGATGCGAGATCTGCGATCCCAAGCAAGTGATTAGGCTTATCTTCTGGCAGGTTAGGCATAAGCTGGCCTAGCATTGTGACCATCTCGTCTAGTGATTTGCCTAAGCTTCCGCCGATAGCAAAGCCATCAAAATCAAGAGCTGTCAGAGTTGAGCAACTAAGTTTGCGCAGTTTAGGGTCGATTCCACCGTGTATTACTGCGTACATAGCCTGGTTGTTAGGATTTTGTTTGTGGCAATCAAGTGATCGTTTTTCCCATCTATGGGTACGCTCAAGTGATTCTTTAAGTTTTGCTGGGCTTGTATGATAAGGAGGGAGCTCGTCAAATGGAATAATGATGTCTGCGCCAAGATCTTTTTGAGCTTGAACAGATGTTTCTGGAGTTAATAGAATTGGTGTTCCGTCTCTGTATGAGCGAAACAGCACTCCCTCTTCACTAATTTTGAGAACGGAATTATCGCTGCTTTTTTTGCCGCGACTTTTCAACTCATCCTTAACGCCGCCGTAGGCTAGGCTAAATACTTGGAATCCACCAGAATCAGTAATTAAGGGTTGCTTGCGATTGATAAATTTGTGAAGTCCACCAGCTTGTTTAATTACGCTGGTTCCTGGTTGAACCATCAAATGGTAGGTGTTGCAAAACATAAGCTGAAGGCCAAGAGAATCGGCAAGGGTGGTGTCCAGGGCTTTTAATGAGCCGTTTGTTCCAACGGCTACAAAGTTTGGCGTGTCGATGATTCCGTGAGGAGTTATAATTTGTCCAACACGAGCTCGAGACTTTTTTGATTGGTGAATAACTTTAAATGAAAATGGAGTCATAATTAATTTTTTTGCGGAGTAACGAATGAACGAGCGACTTGTAAAAGTGGTGCACCCAAAAGGATAACAATCAATTTTACCAAATAGCTAAACAGAATAAGTTGCCATATATTTTGTACGATACCGTACAATCCAAGCATAGCAAACATAACGGTATCAAGAAGTTGTGTAGAGCTCATGCTTATGTAGTTGCGTAGAATAAAAGCCCGACCTTTAAAGCGGTTTTTTAGAATTCCGTAAAAACGATACTCAATATTTTGTACAACAAAAAATGTGAACAGTGAGGCAAGAATAATGCGAGGAGACGTGATCAAAATAGTGGTAAACGCCTGGCTGGTAGCTCCTACCGTAAACGGTGCGTAAAGTAACTGAAATATTGCAAGAAGCGCAAAAGAGGCGCAGACAAAGCAGCTAGCGTATACGGTTTTACGGGCTTGATCGCGACCAAAATATTCTTGTAGCAGGTTGATGCCAAAAACGGCTCCTACGCCAAGTGCGTCTGATGGTGAGGCCCCTAGGCCAAATAATGAGATTTGTTTTGTTACAAATAGATTTGCAAGCACCCACAGCAGTCCTACGAATGCAGACAAAGCTACAGAACCCAATCGAAGGGCGACTATTGTTAAGGAACAGACCGTTACGATCTGAGCGCAAAAAATAAGTTCGTTACTCATGGCTGTAACAGTGGATACTTATCAAAACCGACCATCAGGCATTCGGTTCTGGGAATCAAGTTAAAGCGATCTATAACCTTTTGTTGCATGAGTCGGGCAAGTTGTACGATGTCTTGGCTTGTGGAACCAGGCTCGGCAACAATCATGTTGGCATGTTGGTATGATACACCCGCATTCCCGACGCTCAGTGTGCCTTTGGCCCCGATGTTGTCCAAGTAAAAAGCAACGTAGATGCATGGGTTTGGCAGGCTTGCGTTTGTCAGTTCGTCTTTAGCAAAATTTCTAAAAAAACTGCCACAGGTTCGCTTGTAGGGGAAGCGTTTGGTTCGGTGTCTAAAGATTTCGACACTTCGGCCCTTGTTGAATGCTGTTTGTAGTTTTGTTGTTTTTGCAAAGCGGAATGTTGCGCTCACCAGGTAATGTTGCCTATCAAAGAGGCGGGATTGATTGTAGCCAAAGTTGAACCAGTCGAAGTCTACTTTGATTATTTTGCCCGTTGCTCGCTCAATGACCTCTGCTTTAACCAGGAATTGGCTCAATAAAAAGTCGTAGTAATGTATGTTGATAAATACTGATCCACCCACGGTTCCCGGTATACCGATGAACTCTTCTGGGCCGGTAAGATCATGCTCTAAACAGTAGGTAATGAGGTCGGCAAAAACTGTTCCTGCGCCAGCTTGTACCAGAGAATATTCTGGCTCATCAGAAACAATTTTGATTACACTGACTTGTGGCCGTATTACAATGCCATCAAAACCAGAGTCACTGATTAGAATGTTGGCACCTTGCCCCAAAACGAAAATATCCAATTTCTGCTTATGTGCAAAATCAAGCGACTTAGCATAGGCAGCAACGGTAGTTGGTTGGGTAAAAAAACGTGCTGGACCGCCAGTTCCAAACCATGTGTATTGTGCGAGTGGGATGTTGGTTTGAACACCGAGCTTGTTCAGCGCTGTTTTGTCTGTAGTTATGTTCATAATTTGTAACGCACAGTTTTTCAAAAAGTTCTTTAAGATCAGGTTAAATTGATATTTTGTAGTTTATCATGGGTTGCTTGTAGTGTCGATTGTGTCGGAAAGGTGCATTGTTACTACGCTAGTTGTGTTGTCTTGAATATCTTTTTCGCTGGTAGGAGTGAATCCAAGTTTTTGGTATAGGTTACAGGTTGGCGTATTGCTTGAGAGAGCTTGAATAGTAATTGGTTTATGGATGTTGTTTTTTTGAGCGTATGCCTTGAGCGTGTTTGTTGCGTAGTGAACCAGCTGTGTTCCGATGCCTTGCCCTCGGAAGATGGGATTGGTTACAAGAACCTCAATAAGTTGAAGCTCTTGCACAAAGGTGACACACCCGCGAGCTTGTTGGTCTAGTTTGTAGATGGCTATTTTTGCAGCAAATGGCTGGTCGTTGATTTCAGTGAATCCGAATAATAACTTTAGGATAGTTTGTCTGGCGTTGTAGTTGAAACTGTCTGGATCTGTTTTATTTACTTGGTAAAAGAGAAGCTGCCTAGCCTCGTACAACATTCCAAATAGGTCACAAAAAATCTTTTTATTATTTTGTTCAAAAAGATTAATGTGACCGCTAGTTTCTTGCTGTTGCATGTCCTGCCCCCCTACATGTCCCCTGTGAGCAGCACCGTCAGTGTTAGTCTTACTCATAGCCTTTGACTGGAATACAAAGCAAGCGTTTTTGGCCAAGTTGGTGAAATTATTCTGCTTAAGCTATACTTTCATCAATTCAAAAGTGGCTTATTTTTTGACACAGGGTTGTTCCATGAAAGTCTCACTGGCCTGGGTTTTTGACCATATTAAACAATCAGTTAAATCGGTAGATGTTGCGCATATTATTGCACATTTTAATGTTACTACCGCTGAGATCGAAGGCTTCCAACGTATACGTATTCCCATAGACAGCATGGCTTGCGCGCGCGTTATTTCTGTTGGGCAAGAGGTTAAGGTTGTATGCGCTGAATGGAATCAGGAGTATGCTTTGCCGCTTCGCAAGGATGCGGTTAAGGATGCGCTTTTTCTTATTAAGCGGTCCGACGAGGCAATTTCTTGGGTTACTTGTGTAGATTTTGCGAGTACAAAAGATGGCTTACTTGCGCGTATTCATCTTAGCGATGATCATATTTCTGGCGCATGGAAAAATACTTTTGAGGCAACTGATTGCATTCTTGAGCTTGATAATAAATCGATTACAAATCGCCCAGATATGTGGGGATACCGTGGATTTGCTCGTGAAGTCGCGGCAATTTTGGACCTTGATTTAATTGATCAAGAAGATTTCCTACACCAAACTCCAGTTCAAACTTTTGAATCAATAACTCCACCTGATCAGGTTGGGCCAATATGCATAGATTTACGCAATTCAAGTCCTTGCAAGCGATTTGCCGGTGTTTTTTTGGAAGATGTGAACAACAGGCCTTCCTCACTATTTATGGCTGCGAGGTTATTGCGTGTTGATACACGAGCAATCAATTGCGTGGTCGATGTTACCAATTATGTAATGCTTGACACCAGTCAGCCTATGCATGCTTTTGATGGTGCAACATTTGCATCTGGAACCGTGATGCCCCGTTGTGCTCGTGCTGGCGAAAAGCTTAAGTTGCTTGATGACGAGACCGTGGAGTTGTGTGACCAGGATATGGTCATTACCGACGGCCAAAAGTTGTTGGCACTGGGTGGCGTTATGGGTGGCCGAGAAGGTAGTGTAACCAATGACGTTAAAACTCTTTTTATTGAGTCTATCTGGTGTGACCCATCAGCTATTCGACGTACAGCCGTACGTTACAAAAAGCGTACAGAAGCCTCATCTCGCTTTGAGAAGTGTCTTGATCCATCGCAAAATGTGTTGGCTATCAAGAGATTTTTAGCATTGCTTGATGATGAGGATATTTCTTACAAGCTTGCCTCATCTATTCTTTCGGTAGGATTTGAGCCTAAGAAGGGTGTAATTAAAGTTGCCCATTCATTTATCGAAAAACGACTAGGTGTATCAATACAACCAGAGCGGGTAATACAAATTCTTGAGAAAATCGGCTTTGAGTTAGTTCAAGATCGGACCGATGAGTTGGTGTACGATATTGCTGTTCCATCATGGAGATCAGCAAAAGATGTCACTATCAAAGAAGATATTATTGAAGAAGTTGGAAGATTTTATGGTTATGATGTCATACCAGGCAAGCCGATAACCATCCCTTCGGATGCTCGAAGCAACATTCCGGTTTTGAGATTGCGTTCTATAAAAGATCACTGTGCCTACTCCTTGCAGATGCGTGAAGTGTTTAATTATGCACTGTATGATGAGAACTTTTTAAGAAAGTTGAACTGGTACCCTAAAGCAGCGGTTGAGCTTAAGAACCCTATATCAGAGCAAGCCAAAGTATTGGCTACCTCGTTGATGCCTCATCTTTTACAAAATATTGAAATCAATGCGCCAATGTACGATTCACTTGCCTTCTTTGAGGTCAACCGTGTGTGGGCCATGAATGATGGTAAAGTTGATGAAGGTACAAAATTGTCAGGAATTGTTTGGAGCAAGCAGGGCACCCCAGATTTTTATGGTGCAAAAGATGCACTTTCGTCTTTGTTTAATATGCTCGGTATTAATACCACATGGCACAAGGCAGAGTCACCGGCTCCTTGGTTTAATAGGCACCGAACGGCAACTGTGCGTTGCGCGCAGACTGATACTGAAGTTGGTGTAGTTGGGTTGCTTGATAGCAAGTTAATAAAAAGACTTGCGTACGGTCATGCTTGGGGCTTTGAGCTAGATTGCGATTTCTTGGTATCTAGCCAGCCAGAAGAAAGTGATTATCAGCCAGTTTCCAAGTTTCCGCCACTTTGTCTCGATGTTAGTATTATGTGTGGCAAAGAGCATACGGTTGCCAGTATTGAAAAATTGATAAGTAGTACAGATGAGCGCATTTCTAGCGTGACTCTTCGTGATAGATTTGAGAAAGTTGAGTGGCCTGATCAGCATTCACTGACGTTTGGTTTTGTGGTTCGAGATGCCTCGAGGACCATGTCCAGTCAAGATATTGATGAGCTGCAAAAGGTTATTGCTAAATCTATTGAAGGAATTGGGGGAACAGTCCGATGAAGCGGTCATTTTGGTGGTATACGTTATTGGCAGCGATTGTTATTTTTTGTGACCAACTTAGTAAGTTTTGGGCACTGCGCGGTGCTGTAAACTCAGTGAATGTTACGACATTTCTTGATTTCGAGTTGACCTTTAATCGAGGTGTTAGCTGGGGACTGCTTAGCTTTTCAAGCCCGCTTGCGCACGGTCTAGTTTCGGTTGCTATTTTTGCAGCACTTTCTCTTTTGGCCGTTTATACGCTGGTTGAATGGTTGAACCATCGTACTGTTATTGCTCCGGTGATGTTGTTTGCAGGAGGTCTGTCAAACTGGATTGACAGATTGATGCGACCTGGTGTTGTTGATTTTATCAAGCTCCACGCTGGTGGTTTTGTATGGCCAACATTCAATATTGCTGACATGTGTGTTGTGTTGGGTCTTATTATTATAATTGCAGGTTTTTCTCGTGATAAGTGAGCTGATTGCTCGTGCTTATCGCTTGGGTTGTGCGCTACTGAGCCCTCCACGATGTTTTTATTGTTATGTCGGAATTCCAGTAGAAAAAGTCTTTTGTGCAGCTTGCCAAGCATCTATTCAGCCAGTTGTCTCGTTACAGCTTTCAGTTACAAAAAAACGTAGTATTACTGTACATTCGGTTGGAGTGTATCAGGAGCCGTTGCGCTCTTTAATCATGGCAAAGCACTGGTCTGACCCTTGCGCGGCTAAAGCGTTGGGGCGTTTGATTGCCAAACAGAGCAAAGAGCTGAATGTTACGTTTGATTGTGTTGTTCCTGTTCCTTTGCACTGGACCCGTTATGCTTCGCGAGGTTTTAATCAGGCTCGCACGATAGCAGATGTTGTTGCCAAAGAGCATGGTGTGCCGGTTATGGACATTATCAAGCGCAAACGTATGACTGAGTATCAAGCAAAATTGGCCGGATCGGCGCGTGTAGAAAATGTTGCTGATTGCTTTGAGTTGGCTGATGAACGCTTTGTTGGAATGTTGCGATCTTGCAATGTTTTATTAGTTGATGACCTGGTGACAACAGGGGCAACAGTAATTTCGGTTGCCAAAGTTTTTAAAACGCTTGGTGTTGCATCAATAACCTGTTTGAGTGTTGCTAGAGCTGTATAGTCGGTGGCCCGATTTGCTCGTTGTGATGGTTGTGCTATGGTACTTTTAAATAGAGATATTGTATTCCGTTTACAGGAGAGGAAAAGGGATAAAATGGACAAGATAATGAACAAAGGCAAAATCGTTTTAATTTGTACTTCACTACTTTTACTTAGTAGTTGTTGGTTTGGTTCAAAGGACTCGCAAGAGAATGCAGTTGATGCTCCTGTAGGTGAGATTCTTGCAAGTATGGACGGTCATTCTCTAATTACGGTTGGTCAGTTTAACGATTACTACAACCAAGTTATTGAATCACAGCCCGGCCTGAAAGATTTAATTGCAAAAAACCCGAATGAAGTTTCTGGCTTTAAAGCACGTTTGTTTGAGAACATGTTGACCGAAGAACTTGCTGTTGCCTGGACTAACAAAGAAGGTAAGCATAACGACAAAGACTACCAGCAAGCACGTAATAATCTGCTACGCATGACTGAGCGCACGTTGGCTATGAAGGTCTTTAGTGAAGCTCACAAGGTAACGGTCTCAGAAGCTGATGCCAAAAAGTTCTACGATCAGAATAAAACGTCTCCTTACTTAGCACATCTGTTTGTTGCAAAAGCTGGTGGTAAAAAGGCTCGAGCCGTATCATTTGGTACAGCTGCTGCAGCTCAGGTATTTGGTAAAGGTCTAACGCCGGCAAGCTTTGCTAAAAAGGCTAAAGATTCCAAGTTCAAGATAGAAGATCTAGGTATTGTAAGTGTACAATCTCGTGGAATTGATCCTTCTCTAGTATTGGGAATTGTGCGTGCCAAAAAGGCTCCAGCTGTTATAGCTGTTCAAGGCAAAGACGGCAAATTTTATGTCGTAGCGCTTGATCAAAAAATTGACGATATCTTCAGGTCATTCAAGGATGTTAAAGATCTAGTTGTTGAGTTAGTAACCAACGATAAGACTCAAAAGCATCTGGCGCAGGAGCTTGGTAAACTGAAGAAGAAATATAATATTAGTTTAAACGAAAAGTTTTTTAAGAAGCCTGTTGCGCCCGCATCAGCTCAAGCCCCTAAAAAGGCCGCGAGTAAATAGAGCGTAAATCAGTGCATTTTGAATGACAAAATTCAGTGGGGAGTTGGTCAATTAGTTTGACTGCTCCCCCTTTTAAGGTGGTTTCATGAAACAGATACTTCGAAGTTGTTTGGTTGCAGTTGTTGTTATGAGTGTGCATGCAGAGTATCAGCTGGTAGATCAGATTGATGCGATAGTGTACTTGGATAACGATAGTTTTATTGTTACTCGTTCAGAGGTTGCCCGTCCTGGTATTGATGGAGCGGCGCGTTCTTTGCAAGATGTTATTTTTGACGAAGTTGCCTTTCGCCATGGTCGAGATTTTTTTAACATACGCATTGATGATGCGGCTATTGATCGACATGTAGCAGGCATTCAAAAAGATTTTAATTTAACAAGCAAAGACATTGAGGCGATGGCTCGTGAGGCTGGTTACACAACTTCCGAGTGGCGTGAGGAGTTCCGTAAAAAACAGACTTTGAACAGCCTTCTTGATTACCGCATTCGCACTCACAGTAAGGGGATGATCTCTGAAGCTGAAGTCCATGCGTACCATGATAAGAATCCACTAGTAATTGATGCAAGTGTTACGCTGCGCAAAGCTGAGGTTTCTTTTGATGGTGAGGATGGTGCGACAGAAGCCCAAAAAACTGATATCACGAAAAAAATGAACAACAAAAAATCATTTAAGTGGAGCACGCCGTTTACGGTAGTTGAGGATGCAATTTCTGAGCAGCTTCAGTCGTTGATCACTGCTGCACCAGGTTCGCTTGTTGGGCCTTTTGAGGCTAGTGATGGGTACGAAGTCTTTTTGGTTGAAAGTCGGGTCAAAACACATCAGATGTCTCTAGAAGACCGATATGATCAAATTATGCGTACACTCAGCGAAGGTCGCTTTAATCAGATGATGAATGAATTCCGTTCAGAACTGATGGACACCGTTGGTGTGGAGTATTCCAAATAACTGAGCTTTGTATGTAACAGCTTTGATATCATAAAAATATGGGACCATCTTCTGCGGTGGTCCCATTATTTGTACTTAAAAATTAAATAAGGAGTCTTAGATGAAACGTTTAATGGTACTGTTGGTTCTAGTTATGGGGTCTGAATGCGTGATCTTGGCTATGGATCAAGGATCGTCTTCAAACAAGGATTCGGACGTTGCAACTAATTGTGAGTTGAATGAAATTAGACGTGCAAGTTTGATTACTTTGATGAAGCGTAACATTAATGACGTATATACGTCCATGTCATCGACACACATAGACTATGGCGATGATACGTTGCGTACGATGACGTTTAACCCGGATGGTACAAAACTGGTCGTAATACCTGGAAGTAAGGTCAAAACTTTTGATTTTGGGGACAAGGGGATTGGAGTAGATCTATACGATATACGCACTGGGAAAAAAGATACTTTGGCATGGTACGCAGGAGGGAGTCCTACGCTTTATTCTGATATAAAGCCTTGTTGGAGCCCAAATGGTGACAAGGTAATGGTAGATTATGTTGGTTTTCCTGGGTTAGCGATTTGGGACATACATCAAAGAAAACATCCGACATGTTCGTTGCAGTATCGTGAAAAAATTGAGGATTCGCTTCATTCTGTGTGCTGGAGCCCGAATGGTAAAACTATTGCGACTATAGATGGATATAAGTCGATTGTGTTGTGGAGTGCGAGAACCGGTGATAAAAAAAATATTCTTAGATTAGATTCTGGATCTCAGATTGAATCGCCGATAAAGGTTATGTGGAATCATAATGATGAGAATGAAATAGCTTTGCGGTTTGGTGGCACAGTTCGCCTGTTTGATATTAATAAGCGTAAGGTTATCAAGGAAGTGGATGCTCAAGAGCAGGAGCTCAAAGATGATATTCCATGGATGGTTAACGCATCGCCATCTCAATTACAACAGCTACCATGCAATCATATTTCTATTGGTTGCCCAATTTGTATGTCGACAGTATACAGTTCAGATCGTTCTATTGCGGCCAGACCAACCAAATATGGAGATAGCGTAAATCTAATAACTCGCGTAAGTGGAAAGAAGCCAGTCTTTAGAAAGCTGGATCGCTTAGGCGGAATGTTGAAGTCATTGGAGTTCAGATCTGATGATACGGTTCTCATTGCAACTGTTTATTGTAAGTATGGTCGCAAGTACAGGCTGTATGATCTTGCTGGTGGGTTGCGCACAGAGTCAACTAGTGATCTATTATCGACGTTAAAAAATATCAAAAACAATAATCTGCTTGAAGCTATTGATTCTTAAGGAGCAACTAATGAAACGTTTAGCAGTTTTATGTGTTTTAATTCTGGGGTCTGAATGCGCGACCTTGGCCATGGAGCAAGGATCATCTTCAAATAATGGTTCAGAAGATCAGGGCTCGGATGTTGTCGCACAGCTTGGATGGGATCTGCATAAGAAAGATAAATTTACTCCTGTTACACGAGCCATGCTCCCGTACTTCCCTACAATTAAGAAAACGTTTCTAGGAAGACAAGCAGAACGTAGCGTCGGGATGGCTGTAATACTTGAGATGGCCAAGGAGGCTGCACAAGTAGACAAGACGGTAGATGAACTATCTGTTTTGGTCGAGCGCTTAAAGGGAATCAGTAGTGGAGAAATTGAGCTTAAGAAGCCATTTTATGTATTTGATTCGGTTCCTGGTAAATCATACGTGAAAGGCAAAAAAAATAGCAGTGAACGATATCGTTGCATGAATGAGTATAGCGTCAAATTATTAGCTGAAACTGTAGGGGTGCTGGTAAAAGCGGAAAAGGGCTCAGCCACAGATTATCAGATAATCGATGCAGCTCTTAACGCTGATACGGGTGATCCGGATATTGGATTAGCTCTTACAGATGATGAGGGAAGGGTGCGAAGTTGCCTGCAAGTTATTGCTGACACGGCTAAGTTGGCCAGATTTTATGACGTAACTGCGGTACGTACTTCTCTGCAAAAAGCTTTGATTTTACAGGCGGGTTCCAAAATAAACTTGGTGCTTGGTTCCGATGTTTTGACTACCAATGATTTGAAAGCAATTAGGCGTGAAAGTCTGATTAAAGTGACTCAACGTAATATCAAAAATTTGTCGATGCCATCGATAGACATAGATTATGACGATAATGAGTTGCGTAGGGTTGTATGTAATTCTGATGGTACAAAGCTGATTGTGGAACCTGGGGGCAAGGTAAAAGTTCCAAGCTTGGATTGTAAAGTCTGTGGAGTGGATGTATACGATATACAGACTGGGGAAAAAGATACCTTGGTATGGGACAAAGGGTGGAAGCCTACATATTTTTCTAATGTAAAGCCATGTTGGAGTCCTAAGGGTGAAAGGTTTCTCGTAGACTATAGCTTTCAGAAAGGGCTGGGGGTTTGGAATATAAATCAAAAGGACAGTCCGCAATCTGTGTTGAAGTGGAATAAATATTTTGGGGATTCTGTTCATGATGCGTGCTGGAGCCCAAATGGTAAAACTATTGCGACCATAGATGGATATAAGTCGATTGTGTTGTGGGACGCAAAAACTGGTGATAAAAAAGACTCTCTAGAATTAGATTACAGATCTCAAGCCATATCGCCGATAAAGGTTATGTGGAATCCTAATAATGAGAATGAAGTAGCTTCGCGGCTTGGTAGCACAGTTAATGTGTGGGATGTTAAGAAGCGTAAAATTACAAAGGTCGTGGATGTTTACGAGCAAGAGCTAAGAGACGAGATTCCATGGATGGTTAAAGCGCCATCGTCTCAACTTAAAGAGCTTCCATGTGATCATTACTGTTACGGTTGTACAATCTGTGATAAGGCGGCGTACAGTTCAGATCGCCGTATGGTGGCCAGGCTAGCTAAATGTAAAAATAGAATAGAATTAATAAATCGCGACAAGGCGCGTGGGACGGGCTTTGATTGTACACAGTTGGATTCTTTTGGTGGCAAGCTGGAATCAGTTCAGTTTAGCTCGAACGACACGGTTCTTGTTGCAACTGTTGATGATAATTCTGGTACAAAATACAGGGTGTATGATCTTGCAGGCGGGTTACGTAAAGAGTCGACGAGCAGCCTACTATTGTTAGCATCAAAAAAATTGAATACCGAGGGAAGAAGTGGCGATGTTTACAAAAGTCTCGTCAACAAGATGGGAAATGATGCTCGATGTCGATATTCTGGATAAACGTAACGATCACATTCAGCCAAAATATTCGTTTGTACGTGGTGAAGGTGGGGCCATACAGACGACGCAATCTTTTGTTGATGATTATCGAAATAGAAGAGACAAGTATCGACAAAGTCTGAAAAATTCGAAAAAACCTGTAATAAATAATCAGTTTGATGACATTGATTCTTAAGGAGTCTTAGATGAAACGCTTAGTCGCATTATTGGTTCTAATTCTGGGCCAAGGATATACAATTCTGGCCGTGGACGATGAATCATCTTTTGTACAAAATCCATTACAACAAACATTATCTTTGTTGGGCTACCAAAAAAGCGATGTAGTGCTTAAAGGTGGTCGCTTGGTGGGTAAGAATCGGCTTGATATTAGATCTAAAGCTTTGAGTAAGGTAGCTCTGGAGTATGTTCCTTATTTAGGCGCTAGCCATGAGCAACTATTTTATTGTAATTATATTAAATCTCGCACGCCTAAGTGGAGTCCTGATAGTACACAACTAGCGATTACACCAGCTGCCCCTAAAGAGTGGAAGCATTATGAAAAAGATGAAGGGGTAGGTGTATACAATCTACTTACAAAAAAAACGGTGTTATTGTCGTGCCCGGATGCTGGGTCGCTGAAGCACAGAAATACAGCATGGAGCTTTGACAGCAAAAAGATTGTCGCTGATTACAATGGCTCTCGTGGCACGATGGTAATTTTTGATGTAAATAAAGCTAAGCTGAGATGCCAGTTAAATTATGGAAACAGGTTTGAAGATAAGATTCATGCTTTGTGCTGGGATAAGTCTGGTAATACCGTCGCAGTTATAAACAGAGACTTTTCTATTGGGCTATGGGACGCAAATTGTGGTAAAAAAATGAAGTCTTTGGTGTCCGGGTTTGAGCGTATAGCAAGGTTGCAGGGTTTGGCAGAGCCCGGGTCATATTCAATAAACATTGCGTACAATCCTAATGATAACAATCAGCTTGTTATGGAGCTTGGCCGTACAGTATCTGTGCTGGATGTTAGGAGTGGTAAGTCTATAGCTTATGTGAATACTGTGCAGGAAGAACTAAAAAAGAATATGCAGTGGGCGGCTGAGTTAATCAAAGATAGTAATAATGGTTTTGAGTGTAATATTTCAGAGTTAAGTCATGATGGTAACACAAATGCTGTAGTTCATTCAGTTAGCTCTAAATCTTTTTGTTGTTCCGATAAAAAAAATATCAGGTTGATTCCCAGTAATAATAAAATAGTCGATCTTGAACACTTCAAGGATATTGCCGACGATAAGGGAAAAGTCCAATCTATTCAATGGTCTCCCGATGATACCTGTTTGGTTGTGCGTGTTGAATCCGAAGTTCACAATGGCTTGGAGCGACCGACTGAGGAATATGAAGTTTATGACCTTGCGGGCAAGTTGCGTGGTGTGGAAGTTGAGAACCTGTTGGCACTATCATCGTTAGCTTCCAATAAAGACCAAAACTTTAAATTAGTTGCAAACAAGCTTAAGGCTGTTATTGATAAGCCAGATAAGCTTGACAACCTTCTTGCTAAGAAGACAAAGGAGATGTTTGGCTAAAAACTGTATCGACAATCGGGACAGTGCCTTACTAGCATGATTTTGGCTAATTTTGACCAGTTTAATATTTTGAATAAAGGAATATCAGATGAAACGTTTAGCAGCTTTGTTAGCTTTAATTATGGGGTTTGGGTGTTCAAGCCTGGCCATGGAGAATGGATCATCGTCTGAGACAAAACAAGATCCTTTACAATCAGCTTTGCTTTCGTTGGGTTTCAGCAAAACCGATGCGACCACCAAAGATGGACTTTTGGTGAGCAAGAAAATGTCCGATATTAAACACAAAGCTTTGTTGAGGGCTATTCATAAGCGCGTTTATTATCGGGACATATCTCACAATGACGTTGACTGTGATAGGAATGTTGAACCTCGTACTATTAAATGGGGTCCAAATAGTGAGAAGCTAGCGATTACGCCGGGTGTGTGTAACTTTCGTGATGATGGTCAGTATGATGAAGGGGTAAGTATTTACAATGCCCTGACAAAAAAAACAAATTTACTGTCGTGCGATGGGGCTGGAATGTTGAAACACAATAAAACAGTTTGGAGCCATAATGGTGATAAGATTGCAGATATTTATGATAAAAGCCCAGTACGAATTTGGGATGTAAATACAGCACAAGAGATATCTAAATTTAAGCATCAGGACGCAATGGCTTTATGTTGGAGTCCGGATGACGATACTATTGTAGTCGTCGAGGATATGAACAAGGATATCGTTGTTAATTTTTTTGATACAAAAAGTGGGCAAAAGAGATCCTTTAAGTCAGGTGTTAAAGATTTATCAGGGTTTCAATATTTATCATGCCCAACGTCATTATTGGTAGATGCTAAATGGAATCCTGACAATGACAACCAGCTTGCTATTAGGCTTGATGAAGTAGTATCTATGCTGGATGTTAGAAGTGGTAAGTGTGTAAAACATGTGATTACTGAGTATGAATCGTTAGCAGATACGATACCATGGGCAAAGGGGTTAATTCCTGACATTAAAACGCCTGAACTTAGCTGTGATGGTAGCATGGAGGTTAAGCACCATTATAACTCGATTTGCCAAAGAACTTTTGTGAATTTGAGAGATTTTGAGGCGGATAAATTAAGTGATGGAAAGTATTCAGGTGTAGTAAAGCTAGGATTGGATTCATTTTATGGCAAAGTTCAATCCACTAGCTGGGCTCCTGATAATACGCGTTTTGCTGTTGATATTGGGAGGCATTGCAAGGTGTATGATATCGCAGGCAAGTTTCGACACTTAACCGTGGACAATTTATTGTTTTTATCGTCGATAACCTCAAAAAATCAATATAAAAAAAATAAATTGTTTGACAACTTGTTGTCTGGTCCTGAGAAATGGCCTAAAGAATTTGAAGGCAAAGCGTTTAATCTGTTTATTAATAAGTTTAAAAGTCTGGTTAGTGCATGCGATGATTATAAAAATCTTGGGAAATTTCTTAAATATTTTTGTGATAAAAATAATATAAAAGATAAGAATATAAACGTAGATGTTACATCTTATTTTTTAGATGATAGTGATTAGATCTTGCTTTCTATTTCTTTCAATTGGGCGTGCTGCTCAAAGTAGCTAGCGAGTAATACTTTCAAGCTCATATCGACATTAAAAAGCCTAAAATATAGGGAATATCAGATGAAACGTTTGGCAGCTTTGTTAGTTTTAATTTTGGGGCCTGGGTGTGCAACCTTGGCCATGGATAAAGATGGATCATCGTCTGATTCAAAACAAAATTCTTTACAACCAGCCTTACGCTTGTTGGGTTACACAAAGAGCGATGCAACATTCGAAAATGGTTTTTTGGTGAGCAATAAATTACCTGATATTGGACGCACAGCTTTAGAGGCGGTGATTCATAAATATCTCCTTGATTTGAATATAATAAGTAAAGAAAAAACGTATGTTGAGCTTGTAAAGCATCGTATAACTAAGTTTAGTTCGAATAGCAGCCTGCTTGCGATTACACCGGGCAATCGTGTGTATCACAGCGATAGGGGATGCGACGAAGGTGTTGATATATACGATGTAGCAACGGGCACAACAAAATCCTTGTTGTGCGTAGGGGCCGGGTTGTTGCGATGTGCCAATACAGAATTTGATCCGAATGGTAAGAAGATCGTCGTAGATCATAATGGCTCTTTTGGTGTGATGCCGATTTGGGATATTGAGACAGCTAAAGTGACATCTCAACTGAAGTATGGTGAAAAATTTGAAGATGCGGTTCGCGCTCTATGTTGGAATAAACATGGTAATACTATCGCAACTGTGAATAAAGAGACTGTCGTTTTATGGGATACAAAAAGCGGACAAAAAAATAACACTTTCAAGCTAGGCAACGTGTCATCTTCGATGCAGGAAAAAGCAAAAATCGCGTACAACCCTAGTGATGACAATCAACTAGCTATACTGCTTGGTCCCGTGATGCGTTTTTGGGATGTTAGGAAGGTTAAGTGCTTAAAGTGCATTGATACTTCCAAAGGTGAATTAAAAGAAGTCGAGCTGTGGATGCCAAAGGTGTCGTTGTCTGAACAGGCTCAAAATAGGCAAGTTTATGAAGAGCGCTCATTGCGCCTAGACTCTGATTTTAAAATAAAATGTATTGCGTATAGCCCTAATCGTAAAATAAAAGCTACGGGGCGGCAATCAAAATCTTGGGGGCATACTACAGAATTAAAAAAACATTTGGACAACAATTGGTTTGGGACTTTTACTAAAGAATTGGGTTGGGAGTCTGTTGATAACAGTAGTGAGTTGCAATCTATTTGTTGGGCTTTCGATAATACAGCCCTTGTTGAGCGTTTAAAAGATGTTGATTGTTGGGGGAAAACTGTGCGTGAAAAATATAAGGTGCATGATTTAGCGGGCAAGTTGCGTCAAGAGCCGGTTAATAACCTACTATTCTTATTGTCATCCAAGAATAATGATGATCTTAATAAAAAATTTGAATCTAAATTAGGTACTGAGGCTTTAAGGTTAGCTAAGCTTTCGGGTCCACTAGAGGTGATTGAATTGGTTAGCGATGAACGATATAAAAAAGATATTGATAACACGATCGGGGGATTTGGTGGTCATAATCATATAATACAACGACGAATAAGACATTATCACATGAACAGGATTAATGAAGGTGAACAGGGTTTAGTACAGGAAAAAACCTTAAACAAGGTCTAGGACGAGATCTCGGTTTCTATTTCTTGTTCCATGAAGAGAGCTTTTTTGATCAATTCATCCTTTTTGTCTTTCCACTCTGCATGCTGCTCAAAGTAGCTAGCAAGTAACGTTTGTAGACTCATGTCGACTTTAAGTGAGCTGCGTTTGGTTCGTGTTTTGGGGATGTGTACAGGGAAGACTCCCACCACATAAATTGCATCCCGGCAGGCATGTTCGATTGCGTTTAGACTGACCGTGTCCTGTGCATCTGCTGGGACATGGTACACAATTTTTAAGACAGCATCTTTAACATCATATTTTTTGATTTTGGCCAGTATTTGCTGGGTCTGATTCTCTTCCCCTGATAGCTTGACTTCAATCTGGTGGAATGGCCGAATTGGTGTCTTGATGAAGGTATACGAGGCTTTATTCTTTTTGGGTATTGAGACCAGGCAGAAACCTTTTTCTTCTTTGCGCTCTCCAAAATCAATTCGCTCAATCGAGCCCGAATAAATTACGCTAGGGTAGCCGTTTGAATTTAGGTTTTGGTGTCGATGCAGGTGGCCCAAGGCAACGTAGTCAAATGGTTTGATCGCAAGTTGCGATGGCAAGATGACAGGGTCTGTCCCATAAATTGCTCTACGTTCTGAGCCAGAGAATACACCGCTGCTTACAGTTAAGTGGCCTGCTAGTACTGCTGGTATGTCCGGGTCAAGTTCGGCTGCCATGTCGGCAATAATTTGTGATACGCCCGATGCTATGTAATCGGTAAGTTGATTTGCATCTTTAAAATTATGTTTAAAGCTGATTGCCAATGAGTTACGCGTAGGCCATGGGATTCCTACGATATTTATTGGGCCATTTTTGGTTTCTAGGCGAATCGTCTTAGGCTTTGATATTACATGGAAACCGCCAACGGGCAGGTCTGCAAATAGTTCTAGTGCATGGGACTTGCCAAAGCTTAGCGGATTATCATGATTACCTACGATAATTATTATCGGAATTTGTGCTTGGTAAAGTCGTAGAAGACAGCCCATCATCAATTTTTGCTGTGTTGGACTTGGATTTGTGGTTTTGTAGGCATCGCCACAAAAAAGAAAAAAATCTACTTTACGCTCAATTGCGACGTCAATGCAATATGAGAGCGCGCGTTCAAAATCAAGAAGACGGGTGTGTATGCCCGTCTTCTGATCTACACGGCCGTAGTTTTCCATGCCAAAATGTATGTCAGCAGTATGTACAAAGGTGATCATAGTTTATAAATTATGCCTTTCTGGCGCAGTCTTCTTTGCGGGAATAAACGCTGAGTCCTTGTTGGGATTTTGCTTGTCTGCACGTAAAGTCGGGGCATAGTTGAGCTTGTTTGTTTGTCGTTCACGAGCGATAGCTAGTGCCTGTGATGGTACATTCTTGGTGATAGTTGAACCAGCTGCGGTGAAGGATGCCTTACCGATAGTCAAAGGTGCAACCAGAGCATTGTTAGCGCCGATATAAGCACAATCTTGGATGTGTGTTTTTTGTAGCTTTGTGCCATCGTGATCGCAAGTTACAGTACCTGCACCGATTGATACATTCTCGCCAACTTGTGTTTGACCAAGGTAGCTCATGTGAGGTGCTTTAGAAAATTTACCGATTACACTGTTGCGTACTTCGACAAAGTTACCGATCTTAGCGCCACTTTTTACAGTTGAGTTTTCATGAACGTGCGCGAATGGTCCAACGGCTGCGTTGTCTTCAACTATTGAGTCATGCACTAATGTATGAGGATGAATTACAGAGTTGTCACCGATTGTGCTGCATTTAATTTTGGAAAATGCGGCGACCATGCAGTGCGAACCGATTTTGGAGCCGCGTAGTATTTGTACTCCTGATCCTATGTAGGTACCAGGACCAATTTCGACATCCAGATGAATGTGTACATTTTGCGCAACGCTAAAGCTTACGCCGTTGTACATCCAGTGGGTAATAATTTCGGCTCGTTTTATTTGTTCGGCAGCCCATAGCTCACGTAAAGTGTTTACACCGCGGACCTTGTCAAAAGGAGCGGAGTGCATGACCAGGGGCAGTTTTTCTTCGCTTGCTAATTTAACTAAATCTGTGATGTAGAATTCATTTTTTGGTTTGTTGGCCTCAAGCTTTTTGATGTGCCCCTCTAGGAAGCTTTTTTTAATCAAGTAGGCGCCTGCATTAATGCAGCAGTCTTCTTCAAAGCTACCTTCAAAGTCGATGGCTTCAACAATGCTTGTGATTCCATCTTTTTCGATTACGCGACCAAACCCGACAACCGATGGATCGTTGCAATGTGCGGTGACAAAGCTGATAGCGGCATTGCTGCTATTATGCTTGTTTATAAGGTCTTGTATAACGTCATGAGTCATTAGTGGCATGTCGCCATTGATAACTAAAATATTGTCTGCTTGCCAGAAAGATTGGCTTGCGAGTAAGGCGTGGCCAGTTCCTCGTTGTTCTTTTTGTTCGGCGTAGTTGATTGGGTAGTCAACACGCTCCTGTAAGACTTTTTTTATATCGCCGGCTTGATAACCAACAACCAGGGTTATCGGGATGCCAAGTTTTTTTAGCATCTTTACGGGGTACACGATCAGTTCTTGACCACAAATATGCTTGACTAGTTTTGAGGTACCCGTTCGAAATCGAGTTGATTTACCCGCCGCCAATACAACTGCTTGGACTGAGTGTTGCATAAAACTTCCTTCTGGCATTTGGTGATGTGCTTTTACTGTCGTGTTATACAGATACTTAGTGCTTTGCAGCCTAACATACTGGTTTGGCTTTTTATAGATTTGGGCACATAAAATGTAAAGTTTTGGAAAAATTGTTTCATGAGGTATTATAAAAAGTGCAAGAATGCTTCTTATTCTTGCACTTGTGTGGAGAGATGGCTGAGTGGTCGAAAGCGGCCGCCTCGAAAGCGGTTATCCCGGGTAACTGGGATCGTAGGTTCGAATCCTACTCTCTCCGCCATTCTTAGCGTAAAGCTTCCTTACCAAAGAATTAACAATGAAAAAAATAAAAATTAAAACTCAACTAGGGACGAGGCCGGCATTGACTTCGGCGCTAACTGGCGTTCAATTTTTGGATGAGTATTGGCTTCAAAGTGAGCAGAAAGAGTTTTGCCGCGACAATGGTCTAAGCTCATGGGGTAATAAGGCGGTCGTAGCTGATAGAATTGTAACGTTTCTTGATATGGGCGAAATATTAACCCCAAAGAAACCAAAGATAAAGGGTCTTGTAGACAGTGATAATCGGATACAAAATTCGACTTTAGTTGTTAATTATAAAAGTGATTCCAAAACGCGCGAATATTTTAAAAAACGGATTGGTTCCCATTTTAAATTTACGGTATCTATGCATGATCATAGGAAGAAGCAACTCCAAAATGGAGTAAAGCTAACGTATGACAATATGGCTATAGAGTGGGAATCAGAGTATGAGCGTAGAAAAAATCCTGGATACCAAACAAAAATTTCAGCGTCGTGTGAATTTAATCAATTTGCTAGAGACTATGCTGATAAAAAGAAAAAAGGTGGCCTTGAAAATATCAAAGTGTCTATGATGCAAATGTGGAAGATGGCAAAACAATGCAAAGGCCCCACGACGCTTAAAAATTTACTTGATACCAAGGCTTGGACGTAAAATAATTCTGTTCATAAAAGTTGAATAGAAGCAACAACCCTGTATCGGTAAGGCCTTGGAAGCTCAAGGTATTGCGGATTCTCCTAATTCTTTTAAATAAATTTTCTAAAAGTTTTTCCTTTCGTCATCCTCGTGAATACGGGGATCCAGTCTTTAAATATCTCCTTTAATAGAATGGAGGGTTTTAGCTTTTCCGGGCAAGGATGGCATACCGTTTGATTGCCCTTGTTGGACTGTCGGTTGTGTGTTATAAACCAGACAACTAATTGGACCGGTCGCTATGCAAAAGGAGCTAAACATGAAGGTCCCCCGTTCTAGGGTTATGTTACTTAACTTTTTTTTACTGACACTTTTTGTGAGTGTCGCACATGCCGATTATCGGGATGATGAATGGAATCACAACGCCGTTTTTACAACGCAGAAACAGGTCGGAACGATTGTTTCAGGTTTTACTGCACTTTTTGTATGCGGCTTAAGGCTTCTGTTAGGTTCTGATAGTTCGGATAGCAAACAGAAGCCTTCGCATGAGGTTTCATCCGGGCAGGATCATGAAGCACCTGTTGAACAGCAATATTGCACTTTGTATGAGCCGGATCCGGCTGAGGTTGAGCGTGCCCGGCTTAAAAAATTGGCGCATAAGAAGAAGCAAAAATTAGATCGCGAAAAGCGGGAAGCTCAGGAGCGTATACTTGCTATAGAGCAGGAAAAGGAAGCTGCAGAGCATAGGAAACGGGCTTCGGCGATTGACTGTGTTGCTCAGCTGTATGCAGAATCAGAATTTTGTGTTATTGACCCGCTGGATGATCCTAAATTGACTCTGTTTGGCGGATTGTCGTCTGATTCAGAATGGCAAAATGAATGGCGTGAACGGCGTAGCAAGTTTGCTCAATTATGCCAGTCGAATGACGCTGATGCAGCCTTTTTGCGATCACGTGAGTTCCATTCCTCGACTCGCAAGTTTGCCCGTGATCATGGGTTTGAGCTGAACAAACTAGAGAAATTTTATGGAACTGCGGGGCAGCATCTGTCTGTTGATGAGATATCTGAAATTGTTGGCGCAACTCAGCTGTATTCTGTTGTACATGGGGCGCATGAGGGTGTAGAGCAGATGTGTGAGGCAACCATGCAACTGGTTGAAACCTCCTACTGGCACACAATTTTGGGCAAAGTAAGCAAATCGCTTGAGCTTAACGTAATTTGTGCGAGCCTTGTTGAATTTGGTAGTGCCTGTGCGGCGACCTATCAAAAGGTGGCTAAAGCTGCCGATTGGCTTGATAAGGGAGTCGCTGCAACTGTAAGTAGCGCAGGAAATGCGTTCGACTATGCTTCCAAGTTGCCGCCTGAGCAGTTGCGTTATCTTACGCGCCCAGCGGCTGGTTTTGCAAAGGGTGCTGGCGGTTCAGTTTCTGGTCTATTCCATGTCGTCTGTCATCCGTTGGAAACGGTTAAGGATCTGGCACAGATGGCCGGTAATATTGCTTATTTTATGGTCGATTATTTCCCGCTTCCACGCGTGGCAGAGTTTGCATTGACAGGTCGAATTGACGAGGTAAAAGAGCTATGGCGTGCACATCGGGCAAAATATGGGCCAAAGGAGGCAGCGCTAAAGCAGTTAGTGATTGCTGAATGGGCAAAACCAATGCCAGAAAAGCTGCATGATATTGCGCTTGTGGCTGGCCATCTGATGACTGATTATTATATGATTGGTCGGTTTTGTCAGGTTATAAAAACTGTGCGTCGGGGGAAGCCGTGGGTTTGTCGAACTAACCTCGGCCACCCTGAAGCCGCTAAAGATGTCTGCGATCTGTTTTGTAACAATGCAGGCGTTTTTTTTGAGGAAGAAACATCAGTAATGCGGGGCGTTAGTTTTACTCATGAAGGTAAAACAGTGACGCGTGGGTGTACTGGGAAGGGTTATCGTAAACTTTCAATGCATGAAGCGCTTGAAGATATGGGGCACAAAGTAAAAGGTAGCGGCAAAAAGGGTTGCCCGATAGCGCAATCAATTCAAAGAGGTGGGGCGTCGCCAGAGCAATCGGCTAGGCTGGCCAAATATGCCAGTTCATATGAGTCGAAATGGGCCGACACTATTTGGGCCAAGCGAAGAGGTTTCAACGGTAAACCGTTCAAAAAATTGTATAAAATTGCAGCAGATAATGGTCTGCTTATTCAGAGACAAAATTCACTCATAATGCCTGTAGGTGAATCATTTAGAAGATTGGTCATTAATTTTAACGATCAGATTCGGTGTCCGGTTGTGCTGCAGAAGCAGGGAGCTTCGCGGTTTAGAGTTAATTCACAATCTTTATTTAAGGTTGAGGCGTCTGAGTTAAAAAAGAATTCTATTCATGGTGGGCATATCGACCCGGGTGGTTTGTATCGTCGGATTGGGCTTCTTGATTATGAGGTGGAGCATATCGACCTTGTTAGTGGCATGACCAGGGCACTCGTGAAGACTACAAATGGCGTTACTCAAACCAAATTAATGTTCCCTACAAGTTGGTCTGGGGAGGTTATTCTTGATCAGATAGCCCAGGGTTGCTGCAATATCGATAAAACTATTGCCTGTGGCGATGGATCATTCAACATCGAATGTTCAACAAATGCTGGCCTGCGCATGCAAATGCATGTAGACCAATCTGGAACTATAAGAACATGCACTCCGCTGGAAAGTACAGCAACTTACTGGGCAACCCCTGAAGCGTTTAAGGTATTTCGCTCTAGCTTGCAGCATAATGCTACTAATCTAGCACCAACACCTGCGGAAAAGATGGCACTTCAAATTTTGCGTAAGCGATTTTCTGGTGATGAATTAGCTCGATTTACCTTGGAAGATCATCTTGGTGAGGCTGGTGTAGTTGCCCGACTAAACAGCCAATTGCGTTTGTATGATACAGGCTGCGGAATTGTGCCTATTAATAAATGCGTAGAATACGATGAATATTTTGTTATTTTGTTTGAAAAATTTTATGCAAAACAGAGTATATTATTGCATTCTCAAGCCGGTATAGCAGGACTGTATGAAGGCCTGGAAGTGGAGGTTAATGTTGCGCATGTTTTTAATCATAAGTATAAAAGAAAAAAGATCTCTGGTGGCCATTGGGATCGCAACAGCGGCTTGAAAAAGTCGGGCATACTTGAGGTGGAAGATATCAAAAAGGGGATTGACGGTTGTTACAAGGGTAATGCAAAATTACTTAATAGATCATTTTATGATGGCAAAAGTTATTTTGGGGATGATTGGACTGCTGAGCAGATAGCGCAAGCCCTTTGTGAGGCTTTGGAAAATATCACCTCAGTTGAGTTGGAGAAAGGAGCTTTACATAAAATGTATGGTCGAACAAAAATGGGTCTTGAAATAGAGATGATGGCTAGGTATAAGAATGGCAAGATATACGTGAATAGCTTTTATCCAAAAATAAATTAAATAAGGCGTTTGTTGTGCGATTATCATATATGTATTTAAACACGCGTTACAAAAGATACGAAATGCTAGCTCGTTCTGAAGATGGAGTTAGGAATTTATGTTGCTTTTTTTCTGCGGTGGGGATTGATTATCTATTGAAGATTATTGGTCGTGATGAGATAGAGGGGAGTTCGAACTATGACTATATTTTCACGGTTGAACCGAATATTTATATGGGTAACTGGCTGTCTCACGGGTTGATGGATGAGCAGGTTATTATTGTAAAAGATGATCACAATATTTTTTTCAGAACGAGCAAGCAAGGTTTTATTGATTTGGTACATCAGTGGGTTGAGGTACGCAAGCAACAACCACCAGGTATTTCGATTGAGGAGATTAAAACCGATGTTTGGCAGGTTAAGTCGATGACAGATCAACAGGTAGAGCATTATAGAGCAATTGCTGATCCTATGACCCGATTGCTACCAGATGATACAGCTGGTAAGAGTAAATTAAGGTCGTCAGTTGTAACTGAAAATCAAAGTCAAAAAGATCGATTAATGAGATTTTTATGCTTACAAAATGGTGAAGATGACCTTTTTGTTATGTTTGCACGCTCAAGAGACAAGGGAATTGGCTTTTTATTTTGTTATTTGCATGAACGCTTGAGAAGTACATTTCAGGTTGATCAAAGACAGTTTTATATGCTTACTGATGGCCTGTTTGTGTACATTGGCTTTAAGCAAAACGGCTTGAAACCCGATTATCAAGTGTTTGCTGAGGATGATCCAGAGTTGCTGTCGTTTAAAGATGATCTATACTATCATCCCTTCAAAACGACCAAACAAGGTTTTGATAATATTATGCAGGAGTTGCATACGATTATTGAGGAGTTTCCTTCCTATGGATTCTGTATTCAGGAAGTAGCTCCAGATGTATGGTCAGTGAGTGAGCTTACTGGTTATGGTTTTACTTTGTATCGAGCGATTGCTGAGCCAAGAACAGGATTTTTACCTTCAAGCCTTAAGTCAGGGTTGCTATGACCAGTATTTCTGCCAAAGGCGAAGGAAATTCATCGATGAGATTGCTGTGTATTGAGAAGTACGATTCTGACAAAATTTCGCATTACTGTTCCCTTGCTCGTTCAAAAGACAGGGGTGTCGGCTATTTGTGGGCATTTTTGTTCGAAGTAATCGAGACTAGAAAATTAGATGAATTTTCTGAGATGATAAGCGCTTTGGAGCCAGAGGGTTCTTTTGGTTTGTTTTATATTTTTACGATCGATTCATATGTTTACATTGGCTGCAACAAGGATGGTTTAGGGGTAGAAGATCGGCCACTTTTTAAAGATGATCAAAATTACTATCCGTTTAGAACAACTAAAAAGGCTTTTTGCGATTTGGCATATCGATGGTTAAAGCTATATAAAAAAGCATCATCAGGAATATCGATTGAAGAGATTGCTCAAGATGCCTGGCAGGTTAACGCTTTAACTGAAGAAACGGTGAAGCGGGTCCAAAAAATAAAAAAATATCGAAATGGTGCCATCATAGCTGATGATTGGAAGAGTAAGTTTAAATAAGACGATAGCTTGGTATAATAACTAAGCGGAAAATAAGGATATTGGTTAAAATCTACCCAGTTTATTGTATAGTCAGTCTGTTGGTAACTTCTTTTAAGATGTGCAAGTAATAACTGTATTTTACGGATAAAATTTTTAGTTCTAGATTCCGTATTCACGAGGATGACAAGGAAAAAGACTTAATCAGGCTTTGCTACAGCTTCGCCGTGCAGGCCCCGTTGTCGAGCCCGGTTCCAAGGTCCCATTTGGCGTCCTTGTCTGCAATGGGTTGGACGAGCAACTCATTGCTAAGGTATTTAATGAAAATAATGTTTCGGAAAGAAAAAATTGTTGTTAAAAAGTATGAGAAATGTCGGTTCTTTTCATAGGTACCGTGTATACTTTTTATTCAGGAATCAAACAAACGTTGTTTGGTAAGGAGTGCCAAAGGTGGAAAAACGTTTTGAAGTTTTGCCTCATATTGCCGATATCAAAATACGTGTACGAGCCAAGAGCTTAGAAGAGTTATTTCGTAATGCTTTGTTTGGAATGTTCCAAGCCGTTGAGCCGCGAAGTTCGCTTTGTGTAGAAGTGAACGGGCTAATTACGTGTGATGAGCTACCGGTTAATCGTACGATATCGATTATTTCGTATGATCGAGATACCCTTCTAGTAGACTTCCTTTCTGAGGCTCTTTATTTTTCTGATCTTCATAACGAGGCCTATTTTGATTGCACGTTTACCAATTTGAGTGACACGCAGCTTACTGCAACTATTTTGGGCGTGCCGATTGAAGGCTTTGAGGTGGTGGAGATTAAGGCTGTTACGTATCATGGACTACACATCGAGCAAAAAGACAGTACGTGGGAAGTTGAAATTATTTTTGATATCTAAAAAGGTGCGGTTACATGGAAAGAAAAATAACGATTGATGACCTTGTGCGTCTTCGGGATGGTGTGTATCAAGTTCCCGTTACCTACCGGAAGAACATGCGTGTTCCGGCGTATGTTTTTGTTGATGATGAAATGATTCATGATGTATTGCTTGATCGCGCGATTGAGCAGTTGATCAACGTTGCCTCGCTTCCGGGTGTTGTCAAGGGCGCTTACGCAATGCCAGATATTCATCAAGGCTATGGATTTCCGATAGGTGGTGTTGTTGCGACTGACATAGATGAAGGTGGGGTAATATCACCTGGCGGTATTGGGTACGACATAAACTGCGGTGTTCGCTTGTTGGTTGCAAATATGCCGTACGATAAGATCAAAGGCTCAATGGAGGAGTTGGCTCGCGCACTCTACCAGGCGGTTCCCTCTGGTGTTGGTCGTGGAGGAAGCCTACTGCTTTCATCCCAAGAAATGAATGATGTTTTGCAGTATGGTGCTGCTCAGATGGTTAAAATGGGATATGGTTTGCAATCAGATCTTAATTTTTGTGAAGAGGAAGGTGCGCTGGCGTCGGCTGACCCAGGAGCTGTTTCTGACCGGGCGCGACAACGGGGACTCGACCAGGTTGGGACACTTGGATCTGGCAACCATTTTATCGAGATTCAACGTGTTAGCGATCTTTTGGATGAATCGATTGCACGTACATTTGGTCTTGATGTTGATGCAGTAACCGTGATGATTCACTGCGGTTCACGAGGGTTGGGGCACCAAATATGTACCGATTATGTTCGCAACATGGTCCCGCATTTGCAGGAGTGGGGCATTAAGCTTCCTGATCGCGAACTTGCCTGTGCACCATTCAAGTCGGACGAAGGGCAACAGTATTTTGCAGCCATGAATGCGGCCGCTAATTTTGCATGGGCAAATCGGCACACCATCGGGCACAACATACGGCAGGCTTGGAAGTCTGTTCTTGGCCAGGATGCAGAGTTGGCTACGGTTTACGATGTTTCGCATAACATCGGTAAGCTCGAAACACATCTTGTCGATGGTGTCACAAAAAAACTATTGGTGCATCGTAAGGGTGCGACGCGGGCCTTTGGGCCGGGGCGTCCAGAGATTTGCGAGCGATACCAAGTTTCGGGTCAACCAGTATTTATTCCAGGGACGATGGGTACCTCTTCATATGTTCTCGCAGGTACAGCAGAGGGCATGGAGGTTGCGTTTGGTTCAACATGCCATGGCGCAGGGCGTCGGATGTCTCGTACAAAGGCAAAGCGCACAATCAGTGGTCAGCAGTTGCGTAAAACGCTTAGTGAAAAAGGAATCATCATACAGTGTGAGTCTGACAGAGAAGTGGCGGAAGAGGCTCCAATTGCTTACAAGGATGTCGATAATGTTGTACGTGTGGTCAGCAATCTTGGTATTGCTCGTTTGGTTGCCCGCCTGGTTCCATTGGCTGTGATTAAGGGAAGTTAATCTGCCTTGTGGCTGCGCTCAATCGTGTGATATTTTTTATTTGCTGTATACTTGCCGTATAAGAAATTATTGAGAATTATGGAGATACTTGTAACAGCTGGGGCACGAGTTAATGACAAGGCAATCAATAAGCATTATTTGTGCAATTTTTTTTGTGATGGGTACAGCCCAGGCAAAGGTTTTTGATACTTCGCAAGCGGCGCCTCTTTTTGGGCATCCGCACATCCGTTCAACAAATCGTCCGTCATGGGTTGGAGGCGATCTCTTTTTTGTTAGAGGAAGCTCTTCGCATACACCAACTAGCACCAGGGGTGATCTTTACTCTACATTATTTGGCGAGTATGACTTGGCTCACTTAGCTCGGTCTGTAGTGAGTGTTGGACTTGCTGATACAAATCCTTTGAGTGCTGAGTGGAGTACTGCAGCAGAAATTCAGTGGAACATGGCCGGTCGCATTTCGATGGTCGGAACCAGTCTTGGCTTTCATCAATCGTTTGGCGTGTTGGGTGATTCATCCTTTATAAAAAAGCTTTCTGTCGGCGGTTCGATTTCTGTTTTTAAAGTACGAGAAGCTGTGGACTTAACGTTGAGCTCTGATGCTCGATCAAGTTTGCGCTTAGGGCCAGGTGATGAAGCGCTTTTGCGTACGCAACAGGAAGCAATTCACAAGCTTATCGATATAACGTCGTTGTCACGTAGCAGTATTCAAGCTAGTGATCTTGATTTGTATATACGCTTTGGTTCAATGTTAGATTATGAGTACAAGGTTCGCATGTTGGACCTTGGTTGCTCGCTTGGTATGTTGGCTCCTCTTGCACCAAATAAGCCTATTGAGAATGCTGCGGCACTCGCACTGGGTGGTGATGGTCACTGGGGAACGTATCTAGCTTTTGATGCTGGTGCAGAGCTAAAAGAAGACCTTAGAGTTGGTGGCATGGTGCGTTTGAGCAAGCGTTTTGCAAAAGCTAAAAGACGCCGCATGATCCTAAAAGAAGAACCTATAAATTTTGGTACAATTATTGGTGATGCAAGCGTGAGTCCTGGACTTACAACGGCAGTACAATTGTGGTTAGCCTTTGATGCTATGCGTAATGGATTTGGTATAGAAGGTATTTATACTTACGTTAATCATGGTAAGGATAGTTGGACTGATAAACGAGCAACAACTGGGGGCGTGACCCCTGATCTGGCTAAGATGAAACGATGGTCGGATTGGCGATCAGAACACGCCACTGTATTGGCTTTCTATGATTTTGGGTATGAGAGTGAAGAACCATCAGGCTTGCCACGTGTTAGCCTTTCGTGGGATATTCCTGTTAATTTAATGAGTCCTATGAGAGCAACAAGGGCACATCGAGTAGAGTTTAGCGTTGGTGCGTCTTTCTAAATAAACTGGTGAGCAAAATAATGAATTTTAAAAGGATGCTGTCATTTTTGCCAGCGCGTCGGTTATTCAATTTCTTCTCTAACGATATGGCTATCGATTTAGGTACAGCCAATACACTCGTCTTTGTACGAGATAAAGGCATAGTACTTGATGAGCCGTCGGTTGTAGCCGTAAGGGCTGGAACTACGCAGGTTCTTGCAGCTGGTAAAAAGGCCAAGGAAATGCTTGGCAAAACGCCTGAAAGCATTGTTGCAGAACGACCAATGCGGGACGGTGTTATAGCAAATTTTGAGATGACAGAAAGTATGTTGCGTTACTTTATACGTGAAGCTAACAACAATCGCATGACACTTGTCAGCCCTCGTATGATTATTGGTGTTCCTTCAGGTATTACACAGGTTGAGCGTCGTGCTGTTGAAGATTCGGCTAAGCAAGCTGGTGCGCGTGAAGTGTACACTATTATGGAGCCGATGGCTGCAGCAATTGGAGCAGGGCTTCCTGTACATGAGCCAGTTGGAAGCATGATTCTTGATATTGGTGGTGGAACAACTGAGGTTGCTGTTACTTCGCTCAAAGACGTTGTGTTTTGTCGTTCTATTCGAGTCGGTGGTGACGAGATGGATCGTGCAATTGCTCAGTACGTTAAGCGTAAATACAATCTTTTGATTGGCGAAAGAACTGCCGAGAAGGTTAAAATCTCTATCGGAACAGTTTTGGTCGATAAAGAAGAGCAACGTCATCAGGTAAAAGGCCGTGACATGGTCACTGGAGTTCCTCGTACGATAATGCTTAGCAGTACCGAGGTTAACGAGTCATTACTTGAAACTGTAGCCAATATTGTTGATGTAGTTCGGGTTGCTCTTGAAAATACACCTCCAGAGCTATCGTCGGATCTAGTTGATTTTGGTATTGTTATGGCTGGTGGTGGTTCTCTGCTACAGGGACTAGATAAATTAATTTCGAGAGAAACAGGCCTTCCTGTACGTATTGCCAAGGACCCTCTGTTGTGTGTGGTTAATGGAGCTGGGCGTGCGCTTGAAGAGCTAGATTTTTTCCGCGATGCTCTTATGAAATAGGCAAATATGCATGGTATAACGGCTAAGAAAAAATTTGGACAGCACTTTCTACGTGATGATAACGTTGTTAACCGGATGGTAACTCATCTGGGCTCAAGTATGTCTAAATCGGTGTTAGAAATTGGTTGTGGTGACGGTTTTATTACTCGTCGAATTTTAGAAACCAAGGCAAAGTACCTACAGGTTTATGAAATCGATTCAGAGTGGGCCGACTTTGTCGCACAGCGTTTCGAGGATGATGATCGACTTACGGTAAATACAGAAAATTTCTTGGACATTGATTTTTCTGAACTTGAAGCGAAAGCTCCTTGGTCTGTTATTTCTAATGTGCCGTTTAACGTGTCCTTTCCTATTTTATATCGATTACAAGAGAATCGGCACCTGTTTACAAATGGAGTTCTTATACTTCAGGAAGAGGTCGCTCAAAAAATTGTAAAACAATCAGGTAAAGGCTTTGGTCCTGCATCGTTATTTTTGCAATATTATTTTGATTGGGAGCTACTCGATAGAGTCCCTTCATCTGCATTTAAGCCGGAGCCTAAAGTCTCTGCTCGCTTGATTGCGTTTGTTGCTCGTAAGCAGGTCAAAGATATTGTTGAGCCGGAACGTTTTTGGAAGTTTCTTGGTTTCTGTTTTTCTCGTCCTCGCAAAACGCTTAAAAACAATCTAGCGTCTACGCATTTTAAAGATATGCATATTGACCCGGAGACACTTGCGTTACGTGCTCAGCAAATGAATATTGATCAATTCCTGTCTCTTTGGGAGCTGGTACGCTAACTCCATAACGCTTGTGACGAATTCTAAAACTCTGTGCTTTGCGCGCTTGGCGCCTTGCGTATGGAATAATCTCTTTATACCATTTAGGTTTTTTTGGTGCGGGTGTGATTTTGTGAGCCCATTCACTGATCTGCTTATCACTTGGGAACGGGTATGACATTTTTTTGTTGCGGTACTTTTTATCCCACACTCGGCACTCTTCTTTGCCCGGGTTGAACTCCATAATCAGATTATGTCGATTGAGTCCGTTTTTTGCGGCCGGTTCTATTTTTGCAATTATGTAAGGAATAAAAGAGGCAACTGGGAACGGGCTTATTGGAAGCCTATCTCGGTACAGGGCTGACTTCCATGAAAAGAACCAAAGTTCAACATGGCCAGGGTTGTCGATGAATTTTTTACCCCACTTGTCGTGACCGACCAGTCTAATCTCAACTTGGCTCAAATGGTTTGGAAGATTGGTTTTGCCATTTTTTATAAAACGACGTTGCGAAAATAACCGTTTGTTGGGCGAGAAAATATCAAAAATTTGTATTTTGTCTTTGTAAGAATAGATGTGATACATTTTTTTAAAAATGTTTGCTTTAGCGACTTCGTAGCTGTTGTCGATGATTGGGGTTCCGATAGTTACTAGTTCGTCTATTACAAAGGTATCGTTGGGAAACTCTTGGCGTATTCGATGCAGTAAACCGGAGACGTCGCCTCCGTGACTGAAAGATACAATACGAACTGTTCCAGATAAATTTTTGATAAAGTCGTAAAGCTTTTTCGAGGCCACCATGCGGGCTTTAAGGCTAAGATTGCCACTCCACCCAAATGTGTAAAAGTTGTCAGACGCTTTTGTTGGTCGGTATTTTTGTTCCATTTCTTTAAACATGGCCGTCCAGTGGCGAGTGCCGTGCGGTGACTTGTTGTTAACCGGATGTCCACCCAATTCTTGAATGGGTTGTGCGTCATATTCGTACCGCTGTTTTCTGATGCTTGGCGAGCACATATCGTAGACAGTGCCATCAATCTTGTCCTTGAAAAGGCGCGGTAGAAGGCCGATTCGTGCATGTTTTTGCAGGTTAAATATGCCATGTACGAAGACGGTGTTTATTTTTGCCGAGGTACTGTTTATTGTTGGTATTACAAAAAATAATATGCTTAAAAACAGTTTGTAGAGCTTATTCATGTTAGTTGCTCCTTGATTGTATTCATTATTGATCCATTTCTACTATTTCTATTCTAATACATATTTATTCTCTGTCGCAATAGTTTCTCAGAAGGGCTTGGGCTGTCTAAGAATTAAAATATATATCTCGCCGTCTGCTTGATTAATATATGAAAGTCCCTTGTCATCCCCGGCTTTGAACGGGGATCCAGCCTAACAGAAGTTCATCTGAAGATTTGTGGAGCATAGTTTGCGTTACATTTTTGATTAGTATTGACTGCTATATTTTGTATCTATGGATTATTTCTATATTCCTGGATCCCCGTTCAAAGCCGGGGATGACAAAATGAATAATTTATCTTTAGGTAAAGCGGAATATCCTACTCTATTCTTAGTTTTTATTAGAATGCACAAAGGGTATGGATGGCCTCATACTTTTGTATGCTAGCTTTTGCTCATCTTTTTTTATCATGCTTAGAATCAAAGTTTGGGATGATTATATTTTACTGGGCAGACAAGGGGTTTTGTATGTTGCGTACATTTTATGAATGTTTAATTTTTGCTGGTCATCAGCTCAAAGCGTTTTATCAGATGGTTCGTGGTTCGAGAAAGGTTGCTCGTATGCACAAACCGATAGTTACCATTTTTGGAGGGGCAGCTATCGGGCAAGATCATGAGTATGCAAAGCAGGCTCGTCAGCTTGGAGCCAGGCTTGTTAAGCGGGATGTTTCGGTGTTAACCGGAGGTGGGCCAGGCATAATGGAGGCGGCAAATTGTGGTGCAGCAGATGGTGGTTATCGCAAAGGTGTACGGAGTATGGGCATCGGAGTAAAGGGGCTTACTGATGAGAAACTTAACCTTTGTTCTGAGTCCTACATAAGCGCAGAATATTTTTATGTTCGTAAATGGCTTTTGATGAATTATTCATCGGCGTTTGTTATTTTCCCAGGTGGTTGGGGTACTATTGATGAGCTGGGTGAAGTGGCGACACTAATCAAAACACACAAGATGCCTGAGCACCCGATCATACTTTTTGGTAGTCAATACTGGAAGCCGTTTATGGACTGGGTAAACAACAAAGCTATTGCACAGGGCTTTATTTCTTCAGATGCAAGCAAGCTGATTTACGTAACAGACGATCTTGATGAGATGGTCGAAATTCTTGTGCGTTGCGCTACATGTGATAAAGACGAATTATCCAACTAAGCTACCAAGGATAAATCCTAGTGCTGAGGCGATAAGGCTTGGAACTTCTATCGGAAGATTTGGGCACAGGTATGATGCGGCAAAGAAGCCGATTATGCCTGCAACTATGCTACCTAACGCAGCACCTTTTCTTGGTTTTTTTATGATAAAGCAGGCAAAAATAGGTACAAACAGCGTTGCTATAGAAAATTGATAGCTGCTGACTAATACTTTCCCTATTCCTGCACTTAATGTGTATGAGGCTCCAACTGCACTGATACCGACTATGAATGTAATAAATCGAGACATTCGGAGACTATTTTTGCCTTCTGGTGAAAAGTCTTGCGCAGCATGAGAGCTGATAGCGCACAGTACCGAATCAGCCGTTGAGGTTAGTGCTGCGGCAATGGCGCACAAGCCTAGGACGGCAATAACCGGGTGAGAAATCAATTCCATGACGACAATTAGCGGATTTTGATTAGCTGTAAGAATGAGCCCTAAAGCACGTGCCTTCAGTCCAAAGTAAATTGGCACAGCAGCAAAAATAGTTAGAAATAGCGATGCTAACAATGCTCCTATTACAGCAATGGATCGAGTTTTTGCAGCAAAAAATCTTTGTGCCAAATCTTGCTCAATAAGTGAGAATAATGCCGGTGCAATAAAGAATGAAACAATGCTTATGTATGAAAAGTTGTAAGAAGTGAGGCTGGACGTGTTGCCAAGAAGGGCCACAAGGGTCCCGCCACTCCAATCAGAAAATAGGCCGTAAACTAATAACCCAGAAAAAATAATTGTGATCATTATGACTTGGTAAATGTCGGTTAGAACCACAGCTTTAAAGCCGCCCATGACGGTATATACAATCAATGTTGCCCAGAACAGTATAATTGTAAGAGGGCCAACAAGGCCGATGCTGGCCAGAAGAATCTTTGAGGCAATTACTAGGCTAAGTAAAATTCCCCACAGAGATGCGATGGAAATTACTGATGCAACCATACGTAATTTTTGTGACAGGTAAACTGTTTGGAAAAGTTGTGCTGTTGTTTGGACATTGAATGCACGCAGTTTGGATGCAAAGCCGCTACCAAGTATTAAAAACCCAAGACTCATTCCAAGCGGATAAGCCAGTCCCCATAAACCAGATTTATATGCGCCTGCAGAGCTGACTAGCAAAAAATTGCTTCCCAGTTGCGTGGCAATCAAAGTCAAGGTAAGGGCGAATACCCCTAAAGTACGGCCAGCCAAAAAATAATCATCATTATCTTTGATACCTTGAGATGACCATGCTCCAAGTAATATATAAAGTAGGTTGATCGCAACAAAGATTGTTAGAAATAAAAGCATACTCACGCTTGACACCTTAATTATGGAATCTTACTTCAATAAAGGTAACACAAGGGCATGAGCCAAACAATGATCAATGTCTGTTGGCGATAGTTCTATAAATTTGCTGTATTGCTTGATTACTATTTTTAAAATGTATTCCCTTAATGTTTAGGCCTTCTGACTTGCCAAACTCTTGCGCAGATTTTATGTTTTTCTCTTTGTCGTCAACAAAGATGATATGAGTCTTGTTGACAAGGTGATTGTTTGCCTGCATTTGCGCAATGCTACGTGCAAATGCCTGTGTGTCAGGTTTTTTTACAGGGAATCTATCTGTTGGTGTAATAACTTGATTTGGTCTCACAAGAGAAGCAATTTCGGGATACTTTTTAATTAGTCCCTGGTAGGTCTGCTCGCCGATGTTTGAATTGATATAAAAAGTAACACCGCGCTTTTTAAGGTTACGCATGGAATTAATAAAAGATTTTGCTAGGCGTTGTTGATTACACATTTTGCAAAATCTATCTAGGTACATTTTTTGTTGGTTTTGGTTGTAACCACACTGAATAAGAGCTTTTTTATATGCGGTTTCAGGGGGTAATTTACCCTTGATGTTATTGATCATGAAGCGTGCAAACACACGTGGAGTCCAGCGAACTTTGACGCATGCCCAGGCAGCATTCATTGAATTTAGGTGTACCATAACACCGTGAATATCAAGCCATATAACAGTTGATGCGGCTTTTGCGAGTGGTATTTCTGGTAATGTTCGTATTTTCATAGGCTGAGTATGTGCGCCTGAAGCCATTAGGCTCAAAATAATCATAAAAACTGTAAGAGACTTTCTCATGGTACGCTCCATAGATTTATACGTTAATTTACTTATTTAATTATATATTTAAATGTACTAGAACAATGCGGCCATTGTCAACATTGCATTCTTTTAATTTAAAAAAGTGCCTATATGAAACTTATAATTGTCTGTAAAAAACCAGTATAACCTTAAGCGATACTTGTAAATGGTATCATGCAATGTTGTTATCAACAAGAACTTTTTTATCTATTTTGCCGCTTGCTGTCAACGGCATTTTTCGTATTACTCTTACAGATCGGGGGATCTTGTATGGTGCTAGGCGTTCTTTACAAAGTGAGCGTAAAGTTTGTTCAACTTCTTCTTGTTTGTTAGCAAGCTGGACAAAGGCGATGGGCAATTCTTGGCCGTCTTCCATTATTTGTCCGATGACTGCGGCAAGTAGTACGTTGTTATGTGATTGTAGGACGTTCTCTATTTCTTGTGGGTAGATGTTTAGTCCTTTGTTAATGATCAGGTCTTTACTACGTCCAGCAAGAACTAGTTTTCCATTGGTCGTCATTCGGCCTGTGTCACCGGTATTAAACCAACCGTTTTTAATAATGGCGTCTGTTTTTTGTGCTGCTTTGTAATAACCGAGCATGATGTTTTCACCTTTGACCCAGATGTTGCCGACAGTGCTGTCGGGGGCTGGTGTTCCGTCTTGGTTGCGTATACTTACTTCAACGCCTAAGCATGGGCTACCAACGGCACCAAGTGATCCCATATTCGTCCCATCCTGTATGGCTATTACCGGACTTGTTTCGGTTAAGCCGTAGCCGTTGATAAGTTTGCGTCCATAAATTAAAGCGAATGCGGCTCTGATTTTGTCGGTGAGAATGTCTCCTCCTGCAATAAAGTATCGAATGCTGTTTAAATTAAGTGTGAGCATCTTGCACATTAGACCGTAGAGCATGGGGACCCCTAGGAATGCTGTTGGCTTGTGCCCGAGGGCCCACAAAAGTGATTTTCGTTCAATTCGGGGGCAGACGATTACAGTTGCTCCAAATAAAATTGGCGTCCATACACAGCTGTTTTGTGCAAAGCTGTGGAACAGGGGCAAGATAGCGCACACGCGTTCTTCATGAGTTGGGTTGAGTCGTGCAACGCCTTGCAAAACATTTGTGAGAATGTTTTTTGAGCTAAGCATAACTCCTTTTGGTTGCCCTGTGGTCCCCGATGTATAAAGCAGTGCTGTGAGTTCATCAGGACCAGTTTTAGGGATAGTAATGTTGAGCGAGGTTTTGAGCCCTGTGCTGCTTTGGTTCCAATCTTTGGAGTCGGTTATTGGTGGTGTATCAATATTATTTTTTTGCAGTTGGTCGGATTTTTCTTTGGTTGTGATCAGGTGTACGGCTTGTGAGTCTTTTATAATGTAGGCAACTTCATGTGCGTGCAGCATGGTATTTATCGGTACAACAACTGCGCCAATCTGTAGTATTGCAAAATAAGCGACGTAGAATGCGGTGTCGTTTGGGCACCAGAGCAGAACGAGGTCTTTTGGCTTGGTGCCTTGTTCGATTAAATGAATGCCAAGCCTGCAGGAACGGGCATAAAGATCACGGAATGTTACCTGCTCTGTTGGGCTTATCAAGGCAATTTTATGAGGCCATAAGCGAGCGGCGTTTTTTAGCGCTTGGTTTATGTGCATGATTGTGCCGTCTTTGTTTGTTAGTTCATGCTCAAAGGCTTGATAACGTTTTTGCTCCTGATTCATTATGAGACATCTCCTTTTAGGGTATGATTTGGCGGTTGCTAGTCTACTACTCAGTTGTGTAGTAGAACAATTGTTATAGAATATTTAGCGCATTGGGACAGTGGTGTTGGTTTGGTGTAATCTTAGAATAAATTAAATGTTATAACAGGGTAAAATAATGGCCACAAAGGAAATTTCTTATCCGGGATTGCTGATCTCGATAGAGGGTATTGATGGGTCTGGTAAGTCCAGTCTTATGGACTTTTTGGTCAAAGAACTTGCGGCTCGAGATATAAATCTATTGCGGACCAAAGAGTCTGGTGGTACAGAATTTGGGAAGCAGCTGCACCGCATTGTGCAGTACAGAACAGAGGCTTTGGATGCAAAAGCAGAGTTTTGTGTTTTTGCTGCTGACCGCGCACAGCACTTCACCCAGGTTGTTATTCCCGGACTTGAGCAGGGTTTGCTTGTGATTTCTGATCGTATGGCCGATTCTTCGATTGCCTATCAAGGATATGGACGTCAGCTTGATGTTTCGATGATTAGGCAGGTTAACCGGTGGGTAATGCAAGGCGTTACACCTGACCTGACTCTGTTGATTGACTTGGATACATCGATGGCGATTGCACGATTACAAGATCGTCCAGGAAATAAGACTGTTTTTGATAGAGAAAAAATTGAATTCTTTGAGAGTGTACGTTTGGGTTTTTTGACTGAACTTAAAAATCGCGAACATTATGTTATTGACGGCTCTCAATCGCGTGATGCGGTTGCCAAGGATGCACTTCAGGCCGTTGTGAAGTTTATCAAAAAGACGGGATGGTCTCATGTTGCTTGAGATGGTTCGTACGGTTCCGGGTCATATATTTGTTGGCTCTGCATCCAGTTGTCACAAAAAGATTGAGCAACTTCTTGTAGAGCTTTTTTGTAAGAAGAATGGCTGCGGAAGCTGTCATGATTGTAAGCAAATTTCCAAGAGATCGTACCATGCCCTGTGCTGGCTGAGCCCAGAAAAGGGATATACAGTTGAGTCAATTCGTCGGGTTGTTGAGCGTTCTGTTTTGGTACTTGATAAGGATTCACACTTTGTTTTTGTTTTTGACCGTGCACAGACGCTTTCAAACGCATGTTCTAACGCTATTTTAAAGACGTTGGAAGAGGTTTCGCTAGGATACCACTTCTTTTTTGTGACCAACAACAAGCAATCGCTATTGCCAACAATTGTTTCGAGATGTCTTGTTACCGACTGTGGATACGATGATAACACGCCACTCAGCCTTGAACTTTGTATGCTAATGCAGGAGCCTGGAAGTATTCCTGGAGATCGAGTTCTAAAGATTTTTGAGCAGATAAAAGGCGTTGATCAGGATCAAGCTATTGGCTTGGCAAATCAGCTAATGACACATTGGCTAAGGATGTATAGAGCCGCCCTTGAAAAAGGCGAATCAGAGCAAGCTGACCGCGCGTATCGAGCTCTCAATGTTGTTCAGGATATGCTGCAAAGGCCGCCAATGCCCGGTGGCGTTCGCCTGTTTCTAGAAACATTATTTGCACGTCTTTTGGTTACTACCTAGATCGCTTGGGAGAATATACAGATGGCAAGTTCGGTAAAAACATTCATTGATGGATACTTTAAAAAGCATTCGGATTGGCGTTGGAGCTTGCTGGAAAATTGGAAGCAGATTATGGGCCAAATGCACGAACATGTGTTCTTGGAGAAGGTATATAAGGAGACGGTTGTAATCGGCGTGTACCACTCGAGTTGGATGCATGAGCTGTATCTTCTTTCGCCGGTTTTGCTCAAAAAAATTAATTCTGTTTTTGAGACTCCACGAATCAAGCGTGTGCGTTTTAAATTAAAAGGCCAAAAGCTGTATGGTCAGGCTAAGAGGGCCAAGTATAAACAGTTGCAGGCCAAGCCGGTACAGCTTTCTAGTCCACAGCTTAAAGCTTTAGAGAAGTTGGATGACGATGATTTGCAGCGCCACCTGAAAGGCTTTTTTAAACAGTGCCAAACAGGAGCAGCAAAAGATGAGTAGTATTCTTAATTCTGAGCGCATAGCGATGGTTGCTGGTAAGTCTGGTGGGCACATTGTCCCCGGTATAACTTATGTAGCACGGTTGCTTGCGAACAAAAAAAACATAGATTTTACAATTTTTACTACAACATCCTCACTTGATCATAAAATTTTAAAAAATTATGAGGGTGTTTATAGTCGACACGTTTGTTTGACTTTTGGGGCACTACCCTACGGTTGTTGGTATAAATTGCCGCTTACGGTTTGGCAGCTTTTGCGCAGTTTTTTACATGCATTTTATGTTCTACACAAGACTAAGCCAGAGCTTGTAGTGAGTATGGCTGGAGCTGTTTCATTACCAGTGTGTATGGCTGCTTGGCTTTTGCGCATTCCGATTGACCTGTTTGAGTTGAATGCAGTTCCTGGCAGGGCGTCAAGCCTGTTAAAGCGATTTGCAAAGCGCGTTAATGTTTGCTTTGAGTCGGCCGCAAAGTTTTTTGGCAAAAAGGCGTTTGTCTGTCCATACCCGGTACGATTTGGTTCAGATACTCTAGATTATGACCAGGAAAGTGTAAGGGCTACTCTTGGGCTAAGCGCCAACAAGAAAACAGTAGTTTTGCTTGGTGGTTCACAAGGCTCAAAAATGCTGAGTAGCATGCTGGTTGAATGGGCGCGGACACTTTCAGGTAAGCATCGCCAACAAGTACAGATTATTCATCAAGTTGGTAATGTAGATCCTGAGTTAATCAAACAAGAATACGAAAGTCTTGGTATTCAAGCGCTTGTTTTTGCCCAACGTCATGATTTGGCTCCTTGTTACCAAGCTGCAGATTTGATTGTATGTCGTGCGGGGGCCGGTACCCTGTTTGAGGTAGAATTTTTTGGCAAGCCGTGCGTAACCGTTCCGCTACGCGCATCAACAACTAGTCATCAGGTAGATAACGCACTGGCTATGCACGAGAAAAATATTCACCTCTTTAGCGTATGTGACGAGCAAAGTCTTTGCGCTGCTATTGGCAAACAGTCGCTTTTTACTTAGACCTTAGGCCACGAAGCTGGAGCTGCACTAATTAAAGTGTTGCTTGCTGATTGTGCGTATGCAGGGTAATTATTGATGCTGATTGGTCCAAACAGAAGTTCTTTTAATGATTCTAGGCCGTATGCACTGAACCTTTTATCAGCGGCTTTGGCTGTTGGATTGGTGAATAGCTCATCGGCTCCATTGGCTTTTAGAGTTGTTGTTAAGTCTGCAACAAGTCCTGGTAACAGCGCTTGCTCAGCTGCGCTAAATGTACTTTTGGTTGCAAGTGTTGCTCTGTTGCTGTTCTTGTATAAGGTCTGTATCCATGCGGTGAATTTTGCCTGTGTATCGGTAAGTTTCTTTTGGTAGGCATTGTATATTACCTGAAGTGCGGCCTTGCCTGCGGTGCTACCCTTGTCTTTAACTGAGCTGTAATCAGGTTGCGCGAAAAATCCTTCCAGGATACCTGTAAACATCGTTGATTCTAACTGTTGTGGTGGGACGGTGTAGTAAACAGGTTTACTTCCCAGCCCTTGATTGGCAAATAGATCTGCTCCAAGCAATTGTGCAGTAATTCCTGTTGTATGGTCTTTAATAAAACCGTTTTGATTAGGTATAAGTTTTATTTTTGAAGGATCCAGTTTAAGTGGATCGCCGATATTTGTTGATAGTGCAGCAGTGCCAACTAGTCCTTGACTGAGTCTGGTGACGAATGTATTGATCTTACTCGCATCATCTGAGTCAGGTGCAAAGATGTATACATGGCCTTCATGTTCGTTGATTTTTGGTCGAATGACGTTGAACTTGTTAATAGAATCAGCTTTTAGTTTTTGTACAATCTTTTGTCCCTTAGTGATGTATGCAAACCAGACACCGTACGGGTGAGCAACATCTTTATTATCCTCAATGGGCTGCATCCAGACATTACAAGCAACAGGGTTTAGATCGCGTGTATTAAATAGATAGGCGCAGCGAGGGTTGTTTTTGCTTAGCTTGTTTGCCTTGTCCAGAAGTTTTTTTTCAAGGGGAGTTTGCTCGCTTGTTTGGCTTGCTGCTGGGACATCGGTAATAAAGCAGCCTGCCTGGTCGTGATGCCCAACGCGGTAACCCTGCATGCTAATAAACAGTTTTCCATTTTGTTTGTAAATACCGTATGTGTATGGATAGCCACTAACATGTTTGTGGCCCTTTTTATCTACGTACGGCTGACCAATTCCGCTAGGCGCTATTGGGATATCGGCAATTAGTTTTTTGTTGTTTGAGAATTTTAATGACGCTACGGGCACCTTGCCGGATTTCTTTTGCGCTTTTGTGGGAGCCAATGGTCGCATTGAGTTTGGTTTTTTTGGTGTTGCCTGAAGTTCATTGAATGAGTATGGATCAATAGTTATGCTGTATGGCTGTGCGTCCTTGGTAAAGCTCAAATCGACTGGTGTGTCGGTTGAATTAACGATTAGTGCTCCAAAATCTGAAGATCGACCTACTTTTGGGCCAAGCTGTTCAACGTAGTTAGTGCCACGAATGGTGTAAACGTGGTAATTCCCGGGTAACTCACCATGTTCTGTTGTTGAACCAGCAGGTTTAATTTTAGGATCTTCTGGTCCGACAAGCGGATTATCATAGATATAATATTTTGATGTACTTAGTCCAATGCTAGCAATTGCCCGCGCAATGGGTCCTACAATTGCGTAGAAAAGTAATGCATTTTCTCCTGCCGAAAGCAATGAGCCAAGAACAGGTACCATCATTCCGGCATCAATGGCCATGATTGTTGTCCAGATTTCCCAGCCAATTTTTACATCACGCATAACCTTTTTGTAGTTGTTTATTGCCTTAGGGTTTCCCATGATCCACAACTGTCCATAACATTCATTCATGTTGTACATTGCACTACCGGAATTTCCGTATGGAGGTACGAGTATATTTTTTTTTATTGTGCCTATGAATTGGGTGCCCATAAAATTGGTGATAGTTTGAATAAAAATTGATGCATGACTTGTTGTGTCGTTGTATACGCGCAGACTTACGTGATGATCAGGCAAGCAGATTCCGATTGAAGATGCTCCCATTTCAAGAAGGCCATTAAAAGCTTTTTTAGATGTTTTCCATGCTCGTTTGGTACTGCCTTCAAGGTTGGTCTCTAGATGACTTAGTGACATCGAATTAAGGCTAAGATTTAGATTTAATGAGCTGTCTGGAGCGGCATTTGGATCACTGCTGTAGTAACCGCTTTGAGCGGCTGAGCAAATTGTAAGAATGACGACTAAAAGATAGTATCGATTTTTCATGCGTTAGTTCCCTATCATAGTGGCATAGCATTTTTTACACGCTAGCTTGTTCGATAGAATATTTGCAATCGATTTCTAGCAATCGTTAGGAACAAGAATAGAAATATGCTCGGGCGAGTTGAGTCTACGAACTGGTTTACCAGTTCTGGAATGGATGGTTTTTAGCCGTAAATGTGGAGAAAAAATGAATCGTTGTATCTTTTTTGCCTGCTTTTTGTACAGTGTGGACCAGATTGGGAATGCTGTAGAGATTGGGTAGGTGTGCTGTCCCATGGAGGCGTTGTCATCGCAGCCGATATAGATGGTGGTAGTCAGTGAAGGTGTGGCTCCACAGAACCAGCAGGTACGAGAGTCGTTGGTTGTTCCTGTTTTGCTGATTGCTTGGCTCTTGAACCATGGAATGTACCGTTTTTTGTACCGGTCAACACCGATAGTTAATGTTTGGGCAACTTGGTCTGAAATAAAGCTTTCAAGCACTCGATGTTTTTTGGGACTGTTTTTGTAGATCTTTTTACCAAGTCTATTTTTGATCCAACAGATACTGTGGGGTTGCACGTAAACTCCGCTGTTTGCGAAAATATTAAACATCCCAACCGTTTCTTGCGGTGTACAGTCTACACAACCCAGGGCCAATGATGGATAGGGGTCGAAGGGCCCCTGTATGTGGGCTTTTTGCGCAAGCTTTATAAGATTTTTGATTCCAACATCAAGTAATGTTTTGATAGTGATGATGTTGTTTGACATCGACAGTGCGCGGGCAAGTGTCATTTCGCCTTCAAATATTTTGTTGTAGTTGCGCGGCTCCCAGCCGTTTAGTTCAAAAGGCTCATCTATGCAGGTGTGGGCAAATGTTTTACCTTGCTGAATGGCCAGAGAATATATGAGCGGTTTGATGGTTGAGCCAAGTTGACGTTTGGCTTGGAATGCGCGGTTAAATTTAGATTCATTAAAATTATAGCCACCAACCAATGCCTTTATTTCACCAGTTTTTGGCGTGATCGAAATAAGAGCTCCATCGACATCGAGCTTCAAGCGCTTGTGTAGTTTTTTGCACTGTTGTTCAAAGGCCCGTGTGGCCTCTTTTTGCAGATCATTGTTTATGGTTGTTTTTATAATTAATCCGTCACAGTACAGCGCATCTTTGCCTACTTTTTGCTCAACAAATTGCCGAATGTATTCGAGTAGGTGAGGTGCAACTTGAGTTTTGTCTCGCTCAATTGTGGAAACAGGCTTGGCTTTAATTTCTATGAACTGTTTTGGAGTAATAAGCTCTAGTTTTCGCATCTGATTGAGCACAATGTTGCGACGTCTTTGAGCCGAAAGTGGGTTATTTAGGGGGCAGTAATTACGAGGTGAGCGGACAATTCCAGCTAATGTTGCAGCTTGGCCTATTGTTAGCTGATTAACAGATTTGCCCCAGAATCGCTTTGCTGCGGCTCCAACACCGTATACGCCGGCACCAAAGCATACATGATTTAGATATGTCTGAAGAATTTGCTCTTTTGTACATTGACGCTCAACTAGCATAGAGAACAACTGCTCTTTAACCTTGCGCTTGATAGTTTTGCGAGCGTCAAAAAAAAGAAGTCTAACTACTTGCTGTGTGATTGTGCTGGCACCTTGTACACGTCGGCCATGATAAAGGTTCACCAGAATGGAGCGAGCAATACCCTTTAACGAGATTCCATGGTGCGAAAAAAATGCCCAGTCTTCTGCTGCAATAAAGGCATCAATCAGATGTTTTGGCATAGAGTTGAATGGTACGGGTTTGCGTTTTTCGCGCTGGAATCGGGCCCATTCATTGCCCTGGTCATCTAATACAACTGAGGGGTATGAAGGGCGATCGTGCTCTAGTACTGACAGGTCAACGCAGCGGTGGTTTAGTGTGTATAGTAAAAAACCGGATAGTAAGCTGGAGCTCAACAATGCGAGTGCAAAGCAGCTGAAAAAAAATATGCGAACAAACTTCATAAACACCTGAAGGGCAACGTTGCTCCTGTTGTTACCGTGTTTTAGCCTATCCGATATTTTGTTTTTTGAGTAGGGGACTGGTTTTAGAGTTTTGTGTGTCACTTGAGCTTACGATTGCCACTTTTTGTTTTTGAGACCACCTGCGAAATCCACTGGCACGTTTATTGTGCCCATTTAGGGCATATTTCTTGCTTCGTTCTATCGAAACCTTTGGTCGATATATTTGCTTAGCGTTGTTCCATTTATATTTTAGGCGTTTATTGTTTGACTTGGGAATATCAATGGTAAGTTTTGGATTAAAACGTGTTTTTTTTTGTTTGCTTTCTAAAGTTACAGTAGGTGTCGTAGAAGGTTGTGGCTCATCGCGAGATCGTTTTTTTGGATTTATTTTTGTAATTTTTGGTTTTGAGTAAGTGTCCTGACCATTAACTTTGGCTGTATTTTGCGTACCGTAGAAGGTAGAAAATATGCAAATTAAAAGTAAGCATAGGGCACTCATGTTCTTTGGTTTTGTATGTAACATAATGTTGATGTTCCGTGGAGTATCTTTGCGTTATCGTAATGACTAAATAATCATTGTACTAGGTGCATTATCAAGGTTTTTGATAATACTTGTCAAGCCCGTTACAGATAGCTTTGGGTGGTATTTTGTGGCGTTTTACACTTACTTACAGCTATCCAATGGTTTTGTATGTCCTGTATATATCCATCAATCGCCTGTGCTCTAGCTGCAATCTTAGCTTTTTTATCATAAGGATCAAAAAAGAAATTATTACAAACGCGTGTTTTGATTGCATTGTAATTGGCTATATTTAGATTCACTTTTAAAGGATCAATATTCGGTGTATATAATTTGTTTAATTCCCATCTAATTTTTGAGAGGATTTGATGTGGTGCTTTTGATTCAATACATGCCTTATAAAGTAAGTTAGTTTTTAAGTCGTCAAGCGTTATATACGATACTTCAAGAGTTTCTTTAGCGTATTTAATCGCGTCTTTTTGGCTTGGTCGAGTAATCTGTGGAATTTTATATTTGCTTACGTCAATCCAGCAATCCTGCATGTCACGTATGAGCCTTCCTAGGGCTTGTATCCTATTAATCTTATCGCTTGAGTTTTTGTGATCTTCAGTGAAGCAATTTAAAGCATTTTGGCAGCGAGAAAAGTTGTGGTTTATTTTTGAAGGATGGATGTGCTTTGTATATTTTTTTTCAATATGAGAAAAAATCTTTTGTACGGCTTTCGTGAATTCTTTGGGCTCTGATAATTCAACAAGTTGAGCATAAGATGCGGGTTCGAACTGTTTGATGTCGTCTATTGTGATGTACTTTGTTCGGAGGACATTTTGAATGTATTGATGATCGGAGTCGTTGATATGTTGTGGTGCTTTGCTTTTGCTTACATCGATCCAATGGTTCTGTATAATCCTGAGATATTCATCGAGTGCTTGCACTCTATCATTTTTTCCTTTTGCATTTTTGTACTGACTTTGTAAGGTAGCTTTGGCCAGCTTGTACCCAAGATTATTGGATGACTGTAGCTGGGATGATTTTATTTTTGCTTGATAATGACCTTCAAGGCGTTTAGTAAGGTTATCGATGGCAATTGTGCTTTGGCGGGGTGAAATTTGAGTGTACAGGTTATATAGAAAGGGTTCGTGATTTTCTAGGTAGATGAGTGAAAGGGGTTCTGTTTTTAGGCGATCGTTAACGTACTGACACATTTGATCGGACTTTTTCATTAAGTCGGCTACGATGTTCTCCAGCTGTTTAGACTCTTTGAGTTTACGCCTTTTGTTTTCTATCATTTTTTCATAATGATATTTTATGTGCTGAATAAGAGTTGTGTAAGTGATTTTTTGTGGCGGTAGAGTGCATTGATCGTATAGAAATCGTTCATGTTTTTTGAGATTATCGAGTGAGATGTATTGTGTTCCTAATATTTCTTTAACGTACTTACGCGCTTGTTCCTGATTTGGGCGACCGGTAAGCGGGTTAGGTGCCCCAAATAATAGGTCTTTGGTAGGCATAGTAATGATTTTTAATGGTTTACAATTTTTGCCCTGTCGACGCTGTAGCAATGTTAGAGGTTGGCTTACACTTAATTGCACAAATTGCCTAGATTGCTTCGTATTTTGTATGACAGGATGGCTAAGGATATTCGGGGTTAAGCATCGGCTTGGTGGTATGAGATTGGTTATATTATTTAAAGCTCTTGAAGCTCGACCTTGCCGGTTTTGGCGCGATCTTGAGCATTTAACGAAATCATTCGCGGTTTTGCTTGGTATCTGCTTTTTTTTAACGCCTTGAGCCATCGATGCACATCCGATAGTGAGCATTAGAATTAATAATTTTTTCATAATGAAGTCCCTATTTTAGTTTTTATTGTTATCGCTTAATAGCGAAAACGCCTGCTTGTTTGCAATATAAAGCAGTTACAAGTTAAGGATAACAGACGCGTGAGTAATGTCAAATGGAATTACTACAGGTCTAGCTGCATGTTGATATTATGCAAAATAAAAAAGCTTAAGATGGTAACGTTTATGTCATGTCAATTGTTGCAGGCAAAGTACTTTGATATTGTGTGTGTTGTTCACTTAGCAAGGGTGTATTTTTTGGAGTCTTCTTTGTGGTGGACTTATTGCAACAAATTAATCTAATACATCTACAGCAAAGTGTATTTGGTAGAGTCGTTTTATTTGATGTAGGTGTTTTGCTATCTTTGATTCTTGTATAAAGTCCTTGTAATGAACGAAGATATTCATCAATCATCTGCTCTTTATCATTTTTACCATGAGCGGCTTTTATGCGGTTCATTCCTAAATCAATGATAATTTTACGTTCGTTTTGATAATATTTAAGCTTGTATTCTTTGATTTGGTTCTTTTCTATCTTTTCAAAATTGTAAGTAATCTTTGATATAGTAGCTTCTTGCGATGTTGTAGATCCGTTTCTACAGCGCTCGTAAAGTCGGGCGTTATCTTCTTTAAAACTTTGGATTGATTTGTAACTATCGCCCAGTATTTCTTGGACATACCTGCGAGCTTTTTCGCAGTTAAGGCGACCGGTTTTGTCGTTAAATGTATCAGGTTCAAATTCTGTTATTGTAGAGATATAACTTGAAGGCGTCAGGAATTGTTTTTGTTTTGATTCTTTTTCAATTTGTTTGAATTTTTCTAGCGATGATGGTGTTTTTATGGGTGTGCTATTGTCAGATGATGTACTAGCTAACTTTGAAGATGATGGTGTTTTTATGGACGCGATACTTTCAGAGGATGTGCTAGCTAATTTTGAATTTGAACTATTGATAGACAATAATTTATAATCGCTGTCTGCAGACGTTTTGTTATCACTAAGACCGTTGGGTGATTGTTTTTTTGGTGTTTTTAATTTGCTTACTTTGATCCAGTGTTCCTGCATGTCGTACACAAATTTATCAAGTGCTTGTGCTCGGTCATTTTGATTTTTTTCGTTGTAGCTTGTTGACATAGTGTTAATGATATTAATGCGATCGATTGAAAGCATTTTGAGTTTTGAGGAATTGATGTTTTTTGTATAGTTGCGCTCAAGACGGATAAGAAGCACATTGATGGCATTTGATTGGTCCTCAACACCTTCTTTAACAACGCACCCATTGTAAAGTGTAGGTTCAAGCTTTTTTAATATGTCGGCTGTTATAAACTTTGTTTTTAAGATCGTTCTGGAGTAATCAATATTAGTTTTTGGGCTATTAAGATTGGTGACTTCATCTTCGACTTCAAATAATTGGCTATAGTTAGGGTTTTCGATGTAGACAAGCAGCTCTTTTAAATTTAATTTGTTTGTTATTGATCGTCGTTTTAAGGTAGTTTCTTTATTTGGCTTGCCTGCGATGGAGGTTGTTACTAAAAAAAAACAAATCAAAAGTAAACAGAGAGCGATTATGCCATTTGGTTTTGTATATAACATAATTTTGGTGTCCTGTTGAGTAGCTATTGCACTATCGTGATTGCTAAAAAGTTGCCGTGCAGAGTACATTATCAAGTTTTGTGGCTGTACTTGTCAAGCTAAGATCTGTCATGGTTTTTCATAGCAATGGAGTTCGATAGTATTGTTTTTGATTTTTGGAATGGGCGAAGCATTGAATGCTTTTAGTTCAAGGGCTCATTAGATTTGCTTGAAGTTTTGATTAGAATTATGAATTGTGAAGCTGAGTTATTTGTGTGAATTCGTTATTGCTTGTCGTTTCCACAGGAATTATAAGATTCAAAATAGTTCGTAGCTAGTGTTGATATTGCTCTTTGAAGAACGGAAATTTTGTTGAAGTTAATAAATTTTAATTGAAGACTTACAAGTGTATTGGAAAGCACACATTCTGATTTTTTATTATTGTTCGAAGATTGAAACCTTTGTTGCCTTTGTCGGGTTGTTTTGTTTAGGTTGCGTAAATTTTGTTGTTTGTAATGTTTAGCATTCTTTAAACGTGAAACCGATCCTCGGTGTTCATTTCTGCGATCTACAGCTTGAAGAGTTCCGTTACCTACAATGAATAGTCCGGTCAAAAATATATGGATTGTTAGTAAGTTTTTTGAACTAATACGTAACATAGCTTTTGTACTCCTAGAATTTTTCATTTTGCACAAATTGGAGCTTGGATAAGAACCTAACGATGTTAATTATTGGCGTTAGGCTGGATGCTGTCAAGTAATTTTTTACGCTACATGTTAGCCTGTATGCGCTGATTAACTGCCGGCTTTGAGGCAAGGGGAAAGTAATGCATATTGGTTTGCTTGTGGTCAGTTTGCTATTTGATTGCGGGGCTCGCCTATTATTTTATGCGCCTGTTGTGCGTACGTTGCCCGTTTATGCAATAGTTAAGCTGATTAGTTCTGGTCGTTATGCTGCAATATTAGCGCTGTGTGCGATTCTTTTTGATTTTTACTTGTATGGGCATCTGATTGCTTCCTTCCTGGCGTACGCTACTGTTTACGGGTTAATTCGTACGTTTGGACCTTTATTACAGATGAAATCGATTTTGGTTGTATCGGCAGTTGTTATTTTTTCAATTATTTGGTGGACAGTTCTGGGCTTGCATACGGGTGTATATTGGCCGGGCAACTGGTGTGTTATACAGATTTTTGTTAACATATTATTAGGTCTAATATTGATCAAAAATGCTCGTCTGAGCACCGGGTAATCGCTTGTAAGTTTTGCTTATAAGAGGAAAGTCCGGACTCCAAGCGAATAGGATTCCTCAAAAGGGCTTCGGTCTGAATTGGGGGCGACTTTAGGGTCGACGGATAGTGCCGCAGAAAATAACCGCCACGGTGTTCGCATTGTGGTAAGGGTGAAAATGTGTGGTAAGAGCACACGGCGGTTCCCAGTAATGGGTGCCGGGGGTAAACCCAATCCGGAGCAAGACAAAATAGGCGTGTTCGGTTGTTCGTTCCGATATGGCACGCGGGTATGTCGCATAGATACATGGTTACCGGTCAGGCAGTAATGTCTGATTACAGAATCCGGCTTACAGGTGTTCAGACGATCTTTCTCAATGGATGCGCAGTGTTAAAAAAAGGATATGTCGTAGCGCTTATTGGAGCGTTGCCGTTTATTTTCTCTCTTTTTGGGTATTGGTCAGCACACTTGCTGTTGGGCGGCGACGTAGTTGTTATGCCTGCACTTGTTGGCTTGCCGCTTTATCAAGCTGTTCCTGAGCTATGTGAGCGCGAAATTAACATCCGTGTTGTGGGCTTTAAAGAAGATGCTGATCTTGAATCGGGCTTGGTTGTAAGCCAATCGCCTTTTAGTGGTCAACAAATTCGGCAAGGTCAAGCGGCACATGTTGTTGTTACACGTAAACCACCAAAGTTGCTAGCGCCACGCGTTGTTGGTCTATTGCCAGAGTCGGCTCAAAGTTTATTGAATAAAAATAGCATTGTTGCAAAAATGTATGAACTGAATGCTAAGCAGCCTAGAGGGGTTTGTTTGGCACAGCTTCCAGAATCAGGAACTGCGCTTGAGAAGAAGCGAATGGTTGTTTACCGTGCAAGTTCACAAGATAAGCCGATGCTGCTACCAAATTTAGTTGGTCGTCCTATCGGTGAGGTGAGGGATCTGTTTGCGCCTTACAATATCGCGCTCAAAGTAACGGGAATGCAAAAAACACGTAACTGTCGAGTTAAAGAACAACGCCCACTTGCCGGTTCTTTTTTATATACCAGCAAGCCTTTTACAGTACACATTCAAGTTTGATCACCGACCAAAGCGTCGGCTACGTCCCTCAAAATAAGTAAGTGCTTTTTCAAAATTTTCACGTTGCATTGCCGGCCACAAGGTGTCGACAAAGTAAAGTTCGCTGTAAGCGCTTTGGAACGGTAAAAAGTTGCTTAAGCGACGTTCTGCGCCGGTGCGTATCAAAAGATCTGCATCGGGTAAATGTGCGGTTAAAAGGTTCTTTTTGAATGTTTTAATTGTGATCTTGTCTGGGTCGAGAGTGCCTTGAGCTACTTGTTGACCTATTGCACGTGCGGCATGAGCAAGATCGTCACGTCCGCTGTAACCAAACAGAAGTGTGAGTGTAAGTGCTTTGCCGTCTTTGGTTTCGTCTTCGATTCGATTCCACCATTTTTTGACGTCTTCAGGGAACTTTGTCTGATCTCCAACTATTCGAATTCTAACATTCTGCTCTTTAAGTTCATTCATGAGGCCGTCGCTTTTTTTAGTGATTAGCGAGAACAGGTGGTCAATTTCTTCTTTAGATCGTTCAAAGTTTTCTGTTGAGAAAGCGTAGAGTGTTAGGTACGGAATGCGATGCCCAGTACAGAAGTTAACTGCTGTTTTTATTGGCTCTACGCCAGCTTCGTGACCTTTAAAGTCTAGTAAGCCGGCAGATTGTGCCCAGCGTCGGTTGCCGTCCATGATTATGGCGATGTGCGTCGGTGTTGTGTTTTTGCTGTACAGCATGTAACTGCGATTCAAAATGTGAATTATAATTACGGTTAGACCAAAGGCGACTGGTAAGCCAATACCGATGATAAGTTTCCTGTAATGACCGACTGTTCTCATAAAACGTATGTTTTCGTGATGATGTGTTAAGGAATGACTAAGTTAGGCTTGATTGTGGACGAGTGCGAGTGCGCCATACCTTTAATATGACTGATTTTGTACTTTTTACCAAGGTGTAGGCTCCTACCAAGACCAGGGTGTTAAGCAGTCTTTCTACGGCAACCATTGGTATTAGGCCTATCCAGGCAGCAGTTGGTAGCCCGAGACAGTACAACCAAATAATCGAGCCAACCGCATGAGCGGTGAATGTGCTACCTAATGCGGTAAGTAAAATAGACTTATTTTTTTTCAGTGCACACAGAGGCGGAATTAGCCAATATAAGCTATACATCCAGGCACCAGAGCCCTGCGGGTGCAATACAAAAAGCAACATACATAGAATCGGAACCCCTATAGTGAATAAACGCTTGTCGGATCGCCAATAAAAAGATGCAAAAAAAGTAGGAATATGGTATAATGTTAAATTAATATGCAAACCGGTTCCTGCTAGCTGCATAATGGTTCTTAAACCAAAGACCATACTAATGCCGCCCAGACCCAAGAATGCACCTGTAAGGGGGGCAACTGCCTGCGATGCGCTGAAACAGAGGTGTTTTGAGCCAATAAGGTACGATATTCGTACAAGACTCATTACCTTAAGTAACGCTACATACACAGCTGCAGTAAGCAACATTGTTAAAACAGGTTTTTTGACCATGAACAACCCCTCCATGAGATTAAGAATAATAATCTTTAGATATGCTTTAGTTTAGTATATCGATGGAAAAATGATTAAGAAAGTAAGAAAATAACAACAAGGAGAAAAAAATGAAATACAAAGCAATTATTTTTGACCTAGACGGTACAATTATCGATTCCAACGGTGTTTGGGATGCTGCCACTACAATTTTTATTGAACAACGAGGAATAGGCTACAACAAACAATTAGCACACGACTTAAAAGAACAGTTGTGTGGATTGGGTCTGCCTGAGTGTTCAGTTATTTTGAAGGACCAGTTTGGCCTTAACGAATCTGCTGATCAGATTGAGCAAGAGATGGTTGATCTTGCCATGGGCATGATGAAAAAAGAGGTCCAATTTATCGAAGGATTTTCTGAGTTTCATCAACAGACGATTGAGCATGGTCTTAAAACAGGCATCGCAACCAACTCTAATGACACCTGTCTTGAGCTTGTAACTAATACACTCAAGTTAGGTAGCTTCTTTGGCGCACATATTTACAACTTGAACCATGTCGGTAATGTTGGTAAACCTCGTCCTGATCTATATCTACACGTAGCAAAACAGCTTGGAGTTGATCCAGAAGAGTGTGTTGCGATTGAAGATTCATCTCACGGTGTAAAAGCTGCTGTTGATGCAGGTATGTTGTGTTTTGGTATAAATACCGCAGGTGAAGAACACCTATTACAACAGGCACATGTTATTATTGATAAATATCATGAAATTGACCTGTTTAGGCTGTTGAAAAAGACTCGCCCAGGGCAAGCACAAAAGATTGTCGAACAACCAAAGCTATAAGTTTATTTTCGCTTTTTAAGGTATGCCTTGTTTAATTAAGCAAGCATACTTTTTTGTGCTGTATAATTATCCAAAATTTATTAAAGAGAAATTTAGTGAAATATAGAGCAGTTATTTTTGATTTGGATGGCACGATAATAAATTCAACCGGCGCCTGGAACAATGCTATAATAAGCTTTATCAAGCTTAATGGAATAGATCTTAACGAGCATTCGCTACAAAAACTTAAAAAACAACTTTGTGGATTGGGGCAACCTGAGTGTGTCGATATTTTTAAAAAGAAGTTTGGTCTCAAAGAGTCAGTTGATCAGATTGAGCAATTGTTTGAGCAAGAGCTGGTCAGACTTGTCGTGAACGCGATGGAAAATAATGTCCATTTTATTGAAGGGTTTGTTGATTTCCATCGACAGGCGATCACGTCTGGACTTAAAACGGGTATTGCAACCAACTCTAATGATACTTGTCTTGAGTTGGTAACAAAAAAATTTAATCTAAATCAGTTTTTTGGTGAGCATATTTATAATTTGACTGACGTTGGCAATGTTGGCAAACCTCGTCCGGATCTGTACTTGCACGTAGCAAAACAGCTCGGAGTTTCTCCTGAAGAGTGTGTTGTGATTGAAGATTCATCTTGTGGAATTAAAGCTGCTGTTGATGCCGGTATGTTCTGTTTTGGCATCAATACTGCAGGTCAAGAGGATCTTTTACAGCAAGCAGACGTGATTATTGATAAATATCATGAAATTGATCTGTTTAGGCTATTGAAAAAGCACTCGCACTGAGTATGCGTACAAGGTTGTCGAACAACCAAAAATCTAAGCCCATTTTCAACTAAAACATACTGTTTGTCTTATTAAAAAAATAGAATTTAACGGCTGTGGCCGTTGTAAATTGTATGTAAAAAAATATAAGAATTATAAAGAATGTCAGAAACTTCTTGCAACAATTAGCAAAATGGGCGTATACTACTAATGTGAATGTTGCTTAACATACACGTTAAAAAGAACCTCCATTTCCCCTATCCGTGGCCTTGTGCCTGGGTGGGGGTATTTTTTTGCGCAATTTTATAAATTGTCTTCAAAGCAAGAGTAAAGCAAAAATCCTTAATCAAAATCAAAAAACATTTTTGCTTAGATAAGCCCTGCCAGAGTCACCAAAGATCATGACAACCAGTGCTTCATGTCCTAAATTTTTACAATACATCTGGGCTGCATGAGCGACAGATCCGCTACTAAGACCAGCAAGAATTCCGTAAGAGTTGGCGATTTTTTTGAGTATAGCAAGTGATGGTTCATCGGCTACTGGTATAAATTCATCAATAACAGATTTATCCAAAACTTCACTATCAAAATCCACTCCCATACCATCAATTGTGTATGGCTTAGGGTTTCCGTTGGTTGAGCGGAACGAGTTAATTGAGTCAACTGCGACTACTTGTATGTCGGGATTTTGTTCTTTGAGATAGCGTCCTGTGCCACTGATGGTTCCACCGGTTCCTGCAGCAGCAATGAAGTGAGTGATTTTTCCGTCAGTTTGCTTCCAAATTTCGGGTCCCATGCTGTGGTAGTGTGCTTGTGCGTTTAGTGGATTGTAGTATTGGTTAGGCATTATTGAGCCGGGTGTTTCTTTGTGCAAACGTTTTGCAACAGAGTGGTAGCTTTTAGGGTCGTCCAAAAAGCTTGTGGTTGGGCACATGACGGTTTTTGCACCGTACGCTTGTATGGTTTTTAATTTTTCTGAGCTGATTTTTTCTGAGACTGTGATGATTACGTGGTAACCCTTGATTGCCCCAATCATTGCAACGGCTATTCCTTGGTTCCCAGATGAGGCATCAATGATGGTGCCGCCAGGCTTTAGCTCTCCGGATTTCTCAGCATGCTCAATCATGAACTTTGCTGAGCGGTCTTTTACACTACCGCCAGGGTTTAAGTATTCAAGTTTTGCGTAGGTTTGTGCGGGTGTATCTAGGGGAAGGTGTACTAGAGGGGTGTTTCCGATTGTATCGAGAACGGATTTGTTTAAGCCAAAACTGTCTGCATGAAGCACGGTATTCCTTTTTGTGTTCTACTGCTTACATGGTAATATTGCTACCTAAAGGGTAGACAATGTCGTCTATTTAGGCCAGAAATTGGTCAATAAATTCGCGTTGCGAGATTTCTTTTTGACTAGGTTTTTGCTCGATTATTAGTTTGTAGTCATTATGCCAGAAAGATTCATTGTAGTAGGCCTGGGCGAGTTGTTTGGCCTCTTTTGAGGCTGAAGCTTCTATAGTGGCTGTCTTTGCGTCTGATGCATTATAACCGTCACAATCCATCTGTAATTGAGCAATAACGAGGGGAACTTGTCTACTTCCTATTGTGTGGTTATTGTCAAAACTATAACAGCGCATACTTGTTTGGCCATCAGTATAATTTTTGCAAACGGCGACAGTGCTTGGGTAGAAGGCTAAAATGGCTTTGATAAATGATGGGACCAATGTTGTTTGAATGCGACCTTGAGGGTATATTTTGACAATTTCATTGTTAAACGAGCTTTTTGATATACCGATCGTTGTCTTATTTACGGTATCTACATCATATAGGCAAGGGCTCCAGCTGTTTGTTTGAGAAATTGCACTAATAATCTCTTTAAAGTCATTGGTTTGAGAGAGTTCATTTTTAATATTTTTGTTATCAATAAGGTTTGCACCTTGTGCAAATGTTGCACATCCAAGAGTAAGTAGTAGTAGAAGTTTGTTTTTCATAGCTTTGCTCCATATTTTTATACAATTTATTCATTATTATAATTAAGAATAGCAATTATTTTTAAAATCGTCAAATAAACTATTGGTGATTTGTGGCTATTTACTTAGCTTATTTAGCTAGATAATTATTTTAGTTTGTACTTAGCCTCGATTAATTTGTCATTACTATCGAGAACCTCGTATGCGAGTTTTAGCTTGGAGCCTCTTGATTTGTAGTAAGCTTCGATGAGTTCATGTTTTTGCCGTGTAGGATTAAGTAAATTAAATTCTGATACTTGTGAGGCATTTGAGCTATTGCAGCTCATTAGTAAGTTGGCGGTAGTTAAGTCTACTTCAGAAGACGGGGACATTTTGTTAGAAATTTTATGTTTTGCTGTATAGCTGTAACCTGTAAAATTTGTTTGACCGTCCATGTAAGATCTATTTATAACGGCAAAAAGATTGGGATGTGTTTTTGTGTATTTTTTAATAAGGCCCTTGGCATTGTTTATTGAAGTGCGGCTATCAGGGTAAATTTTAATAATCGTTTTACTTGAATTCAATGCCAAATTAATGTGCTTGCATTGGGGATCTGGGTGTTTATCATTTTTAAAAAAGGGGTGATATTGACCAAATTGTTTCCACTTATTTTCATTAGCTATTATTGACAGGGTATGAGCGTCAATTCCGGCTTTACAAGCTATTATCGCGCATCCAAGTGATAGCAGTAGGATGAGTTTATTGTTCATATTTAGGTTCCTTTTATTTGTATATTTTTTCTATCAACTACCGGATTTTTTAATGTAGGGCTGTATTGCTTGATTGAGTTGCGGATGCAAATGTTGCAAATCCAAGCGAGAGCAGCAAAATAAGTTGTTTTTTCATTATCTCTAATCCTGTATGATGTGTTTAATTTTTACTTGAAGAATGACCTGAATAGCAAGGTTACTTGCTTAGAATAACAAGCGAAACGATGAGTGTGTATAGAGCGTTTGTGTCTACCAGGCCTTGTGCAAGCATACACATTCTGGAGTATGCACCGTACTGTTCAATATCGTCAGCAATTTTGTTTGCGGTTTTTGCGGCTATCATGCCAGAAGTGACACCAGCGCCAATTGTTCCAAGTCCAGTACAGAGTCCGGCACTTATGAACACAACGGAGGCTAATAAGCCAGTAGCAGGTGTTTTTGAAAGGTGGGCGATAAGAACTGATACAACCAATGCAAATATGTTTGGTGTCTCAATTACTGCGCCACCAACCAGGCTGAAGGTAAGTAGCTTAGAGTAGGCATGACGAGCTTTCCCAACACTTTGGCATACGGAACCGGCAAAAGTACCTAATCCGTAGGTTGGGCCCATTACTCCGATACCAAGGCAAAGACCGCTTGCTAAGAAGCCAAAAGCCTGTCCAGATGTTGTGACTAGATGTACGTTACCTAGAATGATCATGCTAAGGATAAAACCGAAGATAACCGGTGTTTGAATTAGTGATTGTGTCAAAATCATTAGATTTATAATTTTGCGTGCAAAAAACGGTTGTCGCGCAATTGCAGGGGTTGTCTGTCGTAGAGCTCTTGCAGAGGAGTAAGCTACAACCATGCCAGGAAGAGCAATGGCTAAAGATGCTCCTAGAGTGGCTATCGCTTGGTATATGTTCTGTATTGAGCTGGTTTGTTTCATTATGTAAAACGTGACCAGTAAACCGATGATTGTTGAGGTTTCTATCAGAGCCAAGCCGATCAAAAGTGTTCGTACAATAAAGTCTTTGGCTTTTGGCTGCTGGTCTATGCTTAATAAAGCTGATTTACTTGCAATACCGCCACCGTAGCTTGAGCCCAGTGCGGTAAGGCCTACGGGTGCGATGATGGCAAATGTGTGGATGAAGGCAGTTAGCTCAAACATTCTGATTGCTCCTGTCCGTCATCTGTTTGTATTGCAATAGTCAAGTATGTTAGCGAGAGAATTGTGAATACAAGCGCTTGCAGCATTCCCTCAAAAATAGTGAAAAATCCGGCCATTATGAGGTTAATGCCGGCAAACATGGCAACACTCTCATACAGCCATGACCCTCCAATGGCGCTCATGTAAATGTCGTTGATGGTTGCTCCACCAAAAATGTTTCCAAATAGGCGGAATGATATTGAGGCAACAGTTGCGACTTCACCGATTATGTTCAAGGGAAGCATTAAGAAAAATGGTTTGAAAAAGTCAGATAGGTAGCCAAAAAAACCGTGTACCTTGATAGCATTTAATTGAATGTAGGCGAACGAAATTAAGCCTATAGCCAGAGTAGTATTGAGATTAGTTGTCGGTTCTATTACGTATGGGATTAAGGCAGAAAGGTTACAGTATGCGATGTACAAAAAAATTGTACCTATAAAGGTACAGTGATTAAAGTTAAATCGACCAATACTTTGCGTGCTGGTATCCATAAACATTTTTACAATTTGCATGACTGCGTATCGACCAATCCCCTTGCGCTTGCTTAGGAAGTGACGTGCAATTAAGAGGGTGACAAGCATTATGCCTAACACGATCCAGGTCATCAAAACGATTTCGCCATTAATTAGCAAAAATGGGTTGTCGATGTTCCAGTACTTAAACAAATTAATGTCGTAGTTTATACTGCTTTCCATCTTGGAGGATCCTTATCACATAACGGTGCGATAGCGACCAAAAAAGTTATACTTGGTTGTTACAAAGATCAGTATAAAACCTCTGAGCCCTGGGCGCAAGAGCGTAGAGGCATTTTATCTACATCAGTGCATAAAAAACGCCCTGCAGTGTAATCACACAACAGGGCGTTTTTAGTTTATAAGCTTACAGGTTTTGTTAGCTTAGTTTTTTAATGTCTTTCATCTTCCAGTAGTCGCCGATTACTGAGTTAGAACCTGTAACGACAATTAAGCCATATCGTTCATCTACAGCAGCTTTAGCGTACTTGAAGGCTTCAGTAAAGTTCTTGAATGATCGTGACTTGATCTTCATTGCTTTAACGTCGTTAATAACCTTATCTACATTCCATGATGAGTCCTCGTAGGTACCATCAACTTGTTGTGTGATAGGGCACAGAAGAAGTTCTCCTGAAGTCTTTTTAAAGAAGTAACGAGCTTGTCGAAGAAATTCTTCGTTCTTAAAGCTTTCTGCCTCAGCAGCCATGATGATGCACAATCCCTTTAGAGGGCGTTGATAGTGCAATAGGCGGATACCAAGTAACAGATTTTGGAATGAATCAACGTTACTAGCGTTATCTAGTAAGACCGTTGGCTTCTCTTTGTCCAGCAGGCCAAAACGGCAAGCTAATGAGTGAGCTGTTTCTTTCCAGAACTGCGTCAAAGTCTTTTTAGGGTTTAGCTGAGCTTGCAGCTTTGCCTTTAGTGAAGGTCGTCCTCGCTGTCCTTTTTCTTTTATAAGGAGAGACTTTGAAGAATCGATCGTGTCTTTTAATTCGCTCTGTGCAAATAGTTGGCAAATACGTTCAGCAAGTGCTGCGCATCGTCCGTGTAATTGCTCAAACGGGTAGTTTAGAGGAGCAAGCTTTCTGATAGGCATTGCCCAGTTTGCATTCTTTAACAAAACACCTTTTTGTAGGTGTTGCGTGTTACTTTTATTTTGGTCTGCCGTGGCAACCCATGAATCAGCGTCAATCAAGTGCATTAGATTGTCGATAGCAGCTTTTGCTTCAGGACCATCAACTTCTTGACCGAATCCTGTGATACGGGTAACGGCTATTACTTTAGGACGGCAGATACCGATTGCATCGTAACCACTATTAGAAGTGGCTTCTAGCAGAGCAACGGCAACCTTGCTTTGTGCAAAGTATAATGCGGCCATAACAGTTATAACTTCGTATGACCCAACTTCAATTTTTTCATTTTGAGCTGCGTTTAATACTTCGTTTGCTAATTCAGTGAAAAGTTTGTTGGCAATAGGCTGACCATCCAAAACAAAACGCTCATTGTAGGTCAATATATGGGGAGCGTAAAGTATACCAACTTTTAAACCTTCTTCTTGAAGTAGGCGTGTTGCGTAGTGAGCGGTTAAACTTTTACCGTTTGTTCCCGTCAACGCGATAGTTTTGATTTTACCTGCAGGGTTACCTACAGCTTTGTTCAATGCCTGTGCGGCGTTGAGTGACTTTGTATTTTGCTCTTGTGGCCACCAGTTTTTGTTTAAAAACTCGACTACTTCAGCGTATGTGCGCTGTTTTCCAAGACCTTTGCTTGGTGCGCTTGCTTTGCTGCGATTTAACATGTCGCTTCTCCTTGTGAGTGTTTGTAATTCTTTTAAAAATTTTAGAGTCAATTTATGGCCCTTATATTGTTCTAACTTTCATTTTACTATATAATCAGAGAATGTCAAACTAGAAATTTGTATACAAGCAGCATGGGCCCGAAAGATTCAAATAGAAAAATGAAAAAACTCTTAGCTTTGTCGTGGGACTCTTTACAAGACCGTAAGCTTCTCAGTCAGTCACTAAAAAATGGTGATATTGTTGTTGGGACGTCAGATACAGTATTTGGTCTTCTTGCCACTTGTTCTTTGCAAGGTAAAATGGCCTTGGATTCGACAAAAAAGCGTTCTAGTAAGCCTTATCTAATGCTAGTAGGTGGTGTCAAAAAGGTTTTTAATTTTATTGATACTCCTGTATTGCGACCAGAGCTTCTTGAGCTCATGGAGCAATGTTGGCCTGGGCCGTTGACGCTTATTTTGCCAGTTAATCCAGAGATAGTGCGTAAAGGTTTTTTATATACCGATACGGTCGCAATTCGGGTTCCGAGTCATGAAGGTCTTCAGGCTTTGCTTGAGGAGCATGAAGCGTTGTTTTCGACCAGTGCAAATATTTCAGGTTTTTCTGTTCCTGATAGCTTAAATGAGCTGGATCCGCATATTTTGAATTCTGTAAGCTTGAGTGTTGTTGATTCAAAGCCACCTACCAAGCTAAGTTCAACGATCATTAATTGTTCAGTCTATCCTTATCGCTTGGTGCGTGTAGGAGCCTATCCCCTTACAAAAATACAAGCTATTTTGAATAATCACCTGGTCAGTGACTCTTGACCCAATCTCACTAAGCCGTCTTAACTAAAAACAATGGAATAGTTGTTTTAAAAGAGTAGCGAGGGACAAGGTTATGAGAAGCAAGAGCAGAGCGGGTTTTACCCTGATTGAATTGATGGTTGTGGTCGCAATAGTTGCATTTCTGGCCGTGTTGGCCATCCCAAGTTTCATGCGATTTATAGCCAAGACCAAGCGTACTGAGGCCTATATCAATCTAAATAGTATCTACACTTCTCAAAAGATTTATCATGCCGAGCATGGACGTTATACCAATGTTATGTTTGGTAAAGACGGTCTTGGTTGGAAGCCTGAAGGTTATAAGGGTGGTGGTGCCAAAGAGCACTTTAACTATACTTACGGCTTGCCTGGGCAAGAGGGTGTAAACTTCTTTACCGGCCGAATGGAGGCCTCTGCTGATTCTTTGCAAAAAGCATATGCGGACAAAGATAAGTTTTTGGTTATAGCTGCAGCAGACATCGATGGTGACGGCAAATTGGATATTTTGAGTGTTAATGAAGCTAATGAAATAGAAATCGTTTCTGATGATCTAAACTAAAGATCAGCGAAGACGGATGATTAAAATTGCATAAAAATTTGAACAATTTGAGGGAACATTAGGTAGCTAAGCGCGCCAATGCCGAGAAATGGCCCGAATGGAATCTTCATCCAACGTTTGCCGGTGCGTGTTATTAGAGCTAGCCCTGCAACTGAGCCTGCCAGTGAACCGGCCAGTAAAGCCCACCAGGCGCCAGCTGGTCCAATGAATGCACCGATGCAAGCAAGGAGCTCAAGGTCGCCTTGACCCATGCCATGTTGGCCTGACCATTTAAAAAATGCTTTAGCAATGAGCCACAAAATTCCGTAACCTACTAAAAATCCAATAATGCTCATGGTGCCGCTTTGGGGTAAATAGCCCATAAAGCTGGCTAAAATACCCAGAGGCGCCAGGTACAAAGTTGCATATCGTGAGAGTAGCATTGTTTCGATGTCGGTTCTGATAGAAACGATTATAGCCGATACAAAGATTAGTGTAGTAGGAAGAAATTGAACTGGTGTTATAACCCACAAGCGCAGTATTACAAACATGGTTAACAGTTCAATGAACGGATACAACCATGAGATAGGCTTTTGACAATTACGGCATTTGCCGCGCAGTATCAGCCAAGAAAGTACTGGTACTAAGTCGTACCAAGCGAGAGGTTTTTTGCAGTTAGGGCAAAATGAGGATTGTACAAAAAAAGATGGGCCATGCATGAGACGATATGCAACAACGTTGAGGAATGACCCCCATGCCAAGAATAGTGCTGCTGCAAACAACACGACGCTTACTCGGAATCGTTTGAGTTAGCGTCTTCTTCTTGAGATGGATCGTCTTTGACTGTATCTAGAAGTTGTTCGATGTGAATCTGTTTTAGCATTTGATCATCAAATACAAAGCGAAGATTCGGTACGTATCGTGATGAAGTCTGCTGTGCAAGGGCCCGACGCATAGAAGCTCTGTAAAGCTTTAATACCTTCAGGAGGTTGTCAAATTTTTCTCTACCTGCAGTATTGAAAAAATTAACATAGCACATGCTTTTGTCAGCCGAAAGAGAAACTCGCGAAATGCTCAGGTCGAGCAAGCGAGGATCGTCAGAACAAGCTTCTACATACAGTTTAGAAAGAATCTTATAAATATTGGATTCTTTCTGTGCACGTTTAATGCGGGATACAGGTAATTCGTTTGGAATGCTCATAGTAACTATTTGAGTAGACCTTGATTGGCCATACGCATAAGATTTGCTTTGATAGCACGCATAAGACGTTTACGACGTTTTTGAGTTGGTTTCTCAAAGTATACAGAGCGTTTGATATCGCGGACGATACCTTCACGTTCCATTTTCTTTTTGAGCTGGCGAATTGCGCGGTCGATGTTGTCACCAACAGTGACTTTAATGTTAGCAGATTTACGACGTGACATAGCCACCAAACCCTTTCAGTATTCATGTATCAAAATAATAGTAATTCTCTTTAGAACCTCACACAAAAGTATACCCACGGGTATTGCTCCTGTCTAGGGCGTAATCCGTGGGTAGTACTATTTTTTTCTTATACAGGTTGTTATTTGTACCTAAAAAGCCCCCTCAGCACTGATCAACAGGGTTGTTTGCTTGAAAGCATTTTTACGTTTGACTGGTGCTTGCCAAGCTAAACCAAGGTTTGCATTTTTAGATAATTCGTAGTTTAGGCCTAGATTAACTAGATGTGTGTACCAGGATGAGTTTTTTGTGACTGGTGCTGTAAGCAGGTGTGTTGCCTCGGTTGCGTTGGCTAGAGTCAGCTTGTCTTGCTCGTGGTGAACATACAGGTATTGCCCGTAGAAGTTTGCTCGCTCAAAAAAGTGTGTCGCATGCAGTGATAGCCCCATATGAATGTTGTTACCAGGGTTGACTGTAACATCAGTTGCGTAAAACGGGTAAAGAGCCTTTTGCTTGCTGTTGTTAGGGAGGCGCATGGTCTGCTTTGTTTTGTCTAGGAAGTGTGTTATTCCGCCCATTATACCTAGGGCAACACCATCAAAGGATTCAAGCAGAATACCACCTTCGAACGATAGGCCGGTGTGGCCATTGCCTCCGATTGGAACACCCAGAACCTTATGTGCATCAAGCGTTGGACTGGTTGGTAGGATTGCCTCAAACATGGCAAACGGTATAAACCAGAAGTTACCCCAGTCATGCTCATTCAGGTTAACTGCTTGTGCATGCCTAAGCATAATTCCTACACGAGCGTCTTCAATTGCGTTTTTCTCGTAAGAGTCAACATTTAAACCAAGCTCTGAGGCGATTGTGTCGAACTTATTGACCAGTTCATCACCGACCAGGGTTTGTGCATTGGCAAATGTCTTGCTGCTGCTTGAAGGAGGGAATCCAGGTGTAGAGGTTGGTGCGGTGGATCCCGAAACATTAGGATCGGCCGTTGTTGTAAGGTTGGTGAGTGTTTTCTTAAGGTGCTGTGCGCTTACAAAACCGATTTTAGCGAATAGGCAGATATCTTTAATTGGTGCAACGCTACATTCAATGCGTAGTCCATACTTTCGGAAACTTGTTTCTTGGGCTAAAAATCCAAATTTAAGGTCAGGGTCCTGATTTATTGGGCCAAGTAGCGTGAAGTAGTCGGCTGTGTTGAATGAATCTATAGCACCACCAGTGCCAAGTGTTGCGGCTGTGCCCATCAGAACTTCACTGTATGATTGGCTTAGATCTGTTTTAATCGTGTCGAGCTTGGATTTAATGTAGGTTACAGCATTTGTATTGGTCCAAGTTGAACTTGCTTTTGCGTATGGGTTGTAAGCATCGTCATACATTAACGGGATCATGCCCCACGGTCCATCAAGCTCAGTAAGAGCAGTTTCAACCTTTTTTTGGTTGTTCCCTTTGCTGGCCGATTGTCTGAACGGTGTTACCGAGAAGCTGACTCGCTTACATTTCTTTTCGTCACCATTTTTGTCGTTGTCGGCATTAGTTTTGTATAGCTGTAGGTATGGATCATGAGTGCTAAAGAGGGGCCAGGAGTCACTTTTTTGGAGTGAGCTCAAGCCGATTGCGCCGTGGTGCACAAGCAAGGTAAGGGCAATGATGGGTAGTAACTGGACCGCTTTCATAGTTACGCTCTCCTCTTAAAGGTGTTTGGGTAGGATTTGAGTTGCACAAGCAATGTAGATCGTACAATCAATGTAGGTATAGTGCAGGTGGGTGGTTAGGTCAATAGAGAGCAGTACAAAGCCCCCGAAGAGAACCTCGGGGGCTTGATCAATTTTAGTTATATTTTATCTCTACTTAATATTACGAAAGTGCGCTGACCACTCCCATAACAGCAAATGTCAAAATGACGCCAGCCATTCCAAGGCCACCAACGGTAATCAGGTTACGCCCAGACTTCCACTCTGCTGGTATAAAGAGCAGGGTCATCATCGAGAGCGCGTATGCGGTTACCAAGAAAATTGCGGTCAAGCTGAAGAACAGATCAGGGCTTGAGAGTACAAGGCACGATGTAATAATACATGCACCTACAGCCAACACACTTGTTCGTGGGTTGAAGTATTTAGAGCGTGCAATCTTTCGCATAGGAGCACTGCGTAATTTTCTAACAAACGAGATCAGGAGTGCACTGGATGACCAGATCATCGAGTGTAGCGTTCCGATAACTGCCGAAAGTACTGCTAATCGGATCCAAGTAACTAACCACCCAAAGTTTGGGAACACCTGTGTAAGTACAGATGAAAGTGTAGTTTTTGCCGAAACAAACAGAGACAACGGTGTAGATAGAATAATTGCTGTGACAAAAAGTAGGTATAACCCTCCAACAAGCACGATAGAGCTGGTTAGCGCACGTGGAACATTGCGTTTTGGATTCTTAACTACGTTAAATAGAGATGCAGCACATTCAAAACCAAAGAACCCAAAGATTACACTTTTGGTTGCATGTAGAACGCTGTCCATCGACTTTGGAAGGAACGGTGTTAAGCGCGTTGGATCTGCTTTGGTAAAACATAGAACGGTTGTTGCAAGTATTGGAAATACAGTTGTAATGATCAAAATACGTTGCCCAAGCTCTGCCATCTGTACGCCTGCAACATTAAGTCCAATGAGCGCTAGTAACGCCATTAGGCCAAGGTTTGATTGCGAGATCATTGGGAGTACTTCATGCAGGTAGGAGCCGGCAACTTGTGCAAGCAGTCCCATTGCGATGAGTAGACCAATCAGGTACATACCAGCTGCAGCGACACCGACTAGATGTCCGCCCCATTGGCGAGAATAGGTGTAGAACGAGCCTTCTTCTGGGTATAGTTGTGCCACACGACTAATAGAAAGAGCCATAAACCAAACAGCCATTATCACAAATGCATAGGTAAGCAGACCGGCGGGTCCAACGCTGGAAGCTAGGGTTGCAGGGACAGCGAAAATACCGGCTCCAATCATAGCATTCATGCCGATGATGGTTGCGGTCATCACGCCGATTTTGGCTCTTGTTTGAGTGGTTGCCATGGTTGGCACTCCTCATTGAAGGGTGATGAAATAAAAAACACACATTTACGTAGTTTGATGAGCTTGCTAAGCTCTTATTGATAATAACCATTGCTAAATGGATATTTCCATGATTGAGGATCTAAGTATATGCCTTACTGTTTGTATTATCAAGCTAGCGTACAGCGTGAACGATGCTGGCTACTAACCGGAATCTTTCGTTCATTTGAGCATTTAATCTTTGATCGTACGATTGATAAGGCTAACAGTGTTCTGGAATTTTTTGTTCCAGCTGACCAAGAACCAACGTTTCTTGAGGTTATGAACTATCTTGAGGGGCAGGGTGTTGTGAGTAATTTACAACGCATGGAAAATCGCTTACGAACCGAATCGGTCTAACTCTTTAAATTTTTTGTTACAGCACTTTAATGTTTTGTATCGTAACTGATTTTGGTTTTAATTAGCCATTGCTGAGGACATTGTACAGCATATACGGGTAGAAAATTCATACATTTTTTGCATTAAATTGTTAAATTTAATTGACATTTAGAATATTAAAAGCGTATAATAAAAGAATCAATAAAGTGTAAAATTTACCAAAATAAATATGGAGTAAAATTATGTTAAAACGATTTTTAAACACAATGCTGTTATTTCTTACAGCTGTGTCTCTTCCGGCCTTTTCTATGGCGACCGGGAATGATTCCGACAATGAAACACAATCACCAGTTTATAGTGACATGCTGGATTTTCCAAGATCAGGTCAAAGTTCAAGTTCTGATAATTCTGATAAGAGCCTTGATCGTGTTGGCACGTTTGGCGAAGTAATCGCAGGTTTACGGAACTTAATTCCGTGGCGTAAAGTTGCAAAAAGTGACTCTAAAAAAGAGGCCACTCAAACTTCTGATGATGGAAACGCACAAAAATTGAAGAATATTAAACAAAAAATTGAGGCGATTATAGTTCAATATGAACGAGCATCGCAATTGTGGGAAGATCGAATTGAAACTATTACGACAAAACTAAAAAAAACTCAATCAAATCTAAATGTTCTGAAAACAGCCAAAAATAAGAAAAATGTACTTCTCGAGCAAGATCTTCAAGAAAAAATTGAAAAGTTGAAGAAGGCAAAATTTACCACTGAACGTCTTCAGAAAGCAAACGAAAATCAACAACAAAAGTTGGAAAAACAGCTTGAGAATATTATTGAGCTAAAGGCTAAGATTAGTGATTTGCCTTCAGTGAAAGACATACGCATGTTGGATGAAAAACTGACTGCAGTTAATGATTTACTTAAAAAATCCAGCGTTGAACTTGATAAATATAAAAATTATAGTGATAAGCTTAAGAATTTTTTGATTAGAGAGTTTGAGAAGAAGTGTGTAGTTAGTTTAAGAAATAAAGCGTTTATTTGGTGGCGCAAGTTCGCTGCAAAAAATAAGTTAGAAGAACAGAAACGATTGCAAGCGACTATTCCGTCGGTGCCCGATTTGTCTGTTGATATAGCCGAAGAAGAGGTAGCTGAGCTTAAAATAAAAGTGAAGCAGAATGAATTGGATATGGCATGGTTGCGAAAGCAAAGAAGGCTAGATCCAATTTTAAGAAAATATCTGTATGTGGATAAGAATGGAAACAAAAATTCTGTTTTGAAGCAATTTTATTTGGATGCCGAAATGGGCCAACAAATTGAGCGTAATTTGATTATTGGAGCCTATCAAACGGTTCCTCGTCGAACAAGGCCATTCGCTGTATGGGCTCTGCGTTGTCTCAGTAATAACTGGTATAGCAATAAGCCATTTCTACAGGGTACATTTTCGTTGAATCAGCATGGCGACAATGTCATAGAAGATTTTTTCAACAAATTTGTAGCTGATCCAAGTTCTTCTAAAGGTTACGGTAGGCTATCGTATGACCGTCCTTCTACTCATTACAAAGAGCAAAAGGGTGTTCAGCACAAGGGAATAGATAATCGCTTGCTTGAAAAAGAGTCAGCAGAGAAATTTATCGCAGGCCAGACACACTGGCTTATGGTTAATCGCGGTGACGATGGAGATCAACATATGTTGACTATCAAGCCAGAAGATTACGGGCTTGGTTGGGACCAATTTTTAAGCCATGGTGGAACGACTGCTATTTCTTTATTGCGTAAGCTTCCAAAAGTTGGAAAGTATTTTGGTAGCGATGATGGCAAAGGTAATCAAAAAGAACGAGTTCAAAAAGCATTTTTAATTATTTTTGGCGAAATGCTTAAAGCATTATATCCAAAACAAGATGATATGCAGGATTTGCATATGAATGCAGCCAATAAATTGGGTGTTTCTTACATGTATAGTGTTACTAAGACTTTAAAAAAAGATGCCGAAAATAAACCTAAAGAAGAAACAGTTTCAGATTTAAGCAGCTCTTGGGGTACTGTTACTAAGGCGGATGCAAAGATAGCTGCTTGTGAGGGTATGCTTGAATGCTTTGACGCTTTAGTTGAGCACGTTGAGCCCAAAAAACGTGATGCGTACTTGCGTATGCTAAAGGGCAACGAGGTGATACACGTTTGTGAGACTCGTAAAAAGTTGATCGAAGAGAATAAGGCTCGCGATTTAAAGATGGAACCTTTGAAGAAGGCGCTGAAACTAAGATTGAGTAAGTGGAAACAGGATACAATTTCGAGTTTTTATACTACGTATGGATTAGATAAAGATAGTCCAACAATCAATAATATTCATCGCAAGAATGACATCGTTAAACATGCGTTTGATGTGTTGGATACGCTTAGTCTTATACGTGGATGGGGAGTTGTTTGTCCTAGCACAATAATTGGTTCTAAGTTACTTGGTAAAGTTGCAAAAAAAGATGGCCAAGGCTCCGATGAGCTTAAAGCCGCTTGTAGGAGTGTTGAAAAAACATTCATGAAGTCTGTTCTTGATCCAACAATCGAGGACATGCGTAGAATTGGTATGACGGTGATACGTCGTAAAGAAATGCCACAAGAGTTTAAAAACATTGAAGATCAAGCATTATCGTACTACGAGCTTGGAGCTAAGTATAATAAAAATTCTGCTGTGGAGCTTAAAAAATCTGCGGTTTATCGTGATATTGGCTTTGCCAAAAATTGGCCCGGTTATTTTGCGTATGGTTGGAATAGGGCTGATGCGTTGCTTGGTTATATTTCCCAATGCGACAAAACCTTAGCCGAAGATTATGCAAATCTTGTCGATACACAAGGCCCTATGGGCGATAAGTGGATGGAAATTGCTGAGGCAGTTGGTCGTTTTGATGGGCGTAATAGTAAACGAAAGCTTAAACAGCATAAAAAATAGTTGAGTTGAAAAGCTCTTTTAGTACAAAAGATGGGCGGATGTTTTTACAACATTCGCCCATCTTTTTGCTTGATTTTGCTTGTGTTTAAAGCACGCGGCCTAAACGCTCTCGAACTTCTTCTTGTCCCAGATCATCGACCAGGCCATGAATGCTCAAACCTTTAGCTTGGCCGGTTAGTGCAATTCGCAAGCCGGCAAAAAGGTTCTTTGCAGATAGCTCAGATGCACTGGCCTCAGCCTTGAGCAGTTTTACGATATCTCCACTTGATTGCGATAAGCTTTTTTTCGCAACAGCTTTAAACAGTTGCGTAGCTTCTGGCCCAAGGTGCTGTTCCAAAATTGTGCTTGCTTGCTTAGGTGCGCCAAAAACAAAGGCTAGTGCGTCAACTGCGTCAACAAGCGTGGTTAGGTCTGTTTTGACCGATGTAATGAGGCGAATTAATCGCTCATCGTCAAGTTGTTTAGCTTGTGGCCATGACCGTTCTAGGAATGGACGGCATAGATGCGCGAGTTGTTTGTCAGGGTAATGTGCTATCCACTGGCGGTTGATCCAGCGTAGTTTTTCGACATCGTACTTTACGTGGCTTGCACCGTGGCGGTGATCAAAATTTATGGCTTTTGCCATTGCATTTAGTGATAGAATCTCTTGCTCAAACGAGCCACCGACAATTCCCAGATAGTTGTTGATTGCTTCTGGTAGGTAACCTTGGTTGCGCAGGTCGTCTAGCGAGAATCCAAAATCGCGCTTAGAGAGCTTTTTGCCTTCGCGGTTACACAATATTGGCATGTGCCAAAAAGTTGGCAACTGAACGCCAAGAGCTTGGTAAATTGAGGCTTGTCCGGCCGTGTTAGAGAGATGATCTTGACCACGGAAAACATGCGTCATCTTCATTGATATATCATCTACACAGTTGGCAAACATGAAGGTGAACGAGCCGTTTGCCCGAGATATCGGGAAGTCCGAAAAGTTCTTCATATCAAAGGTGATTGTTCCCTTGATTAAGTCTTTGATGACAATTTGTGCTTTGTGGTCAACGGCAAATCGGTAAACGTACGCGATGCCCTGCTCAAGCTTCTGGGCTCGATCATGTTCGCTCAGGTTGTAGCAGGTTCGGTCGTAGCGTGGTGGTTGCTTAAGCGCTTTTTGGCGTTGCCGTTTCTGGTCAAGCTCTTCTGTTGTGCAGAAGCAGGGGTAAACTCGCCCAGCTTGTTTAAGTTGCTCTAGGTGAGCTTGGTATTCTTGGGTGCGTTTGGACTGGAAGTATGGAGCATATTGGCCACCAGCGTCAGCTCCTTCGTTCCAAATTATATTAAGCCATTTTAGGTCTGCCTGTATGCATTTAGCTCCAGGATCAAAATTGCGTTGAGGGTCGGTGTCCTCAATTCTGAGTACAAAAGTTCCGCCACGCTGCTTTGCAAAAAGATAGTTGAATAGAGCGGCGCGTACGTTGCCAAGGTGCATGAGGCCGGTTGGAGAGGGTGCAAATCGCACCCTTACAGCTTTATCTGCCATAGGTTTACCTGTATGTTATGCCCAAAAAGTGCACGGTTAGTGCTCAAAAAACATCATCGCTGTTTAGTTTACGTACGCAGACAAACCATGTCTAGAACTGGGCTTGTTTGTAACAATAGGCAGACATTGACTTTGGGCTACCCAAACGTGGTAAACAGAGTAGGGAGTTTTAGAAGGAATTTTATGAAAAAATGTTTATCGCTTGAGTTTTTTATGGAAGCGTTTCCAGCCGGTTTTGACAAAAAACTGCTACGCAAAGCACGTTTACTAGAGGTTGAGGGGTACCTGAGAGTAAAGCACGATGGTCAGACACGCTTAGAGTTGTACGGCGATAAGGACCAGGTAGATTGCTTTGTTGTTTTTGTTGAGGGACTTCTGGATGAGCAGACTCTGAACACATTTATGGTGGAGCCTCATACCAAGAATCGGGATTTTAGAGGGGTGTTTCGCGTTATTCTTTAGGCTATTTTAAAGCTTAAATGGGGCGCTGGTAGTTCTGAGGAGCCATGGTAAACTAAAAGTCTGTACAAAGATTTTAGACTTATCTGGCTCGCTCATGGCCCGTTTCCGACTGTTATATACGCTTTTAATTTTATCTGTTGCTTTTTGTACTGTTCAGGGCTCAGGTTCTACACCTGATGATTCTGGCACGGAAAGAATAGAGATTGACTGCTTGCGCAAAAATAGTGCGAGAGAGGCAATAAAAGCTTCAGGCATAGAACCGTTTATGCTTGAGCGTTGTTCGTTTGAGTCAGACTCTACCTTATCTACTCAAGAATTTGAGTATCTTTCTGATCTCAAAGTTGGACAAATGGTTGACCAGGGGCGGCTTGTTCAGCTGTGTAACGTTCTCATCTGCAAGGGAATTTTTTCACATATTTATCTGTATATTCATCGTACTGGGGTTGTTGCTCAACTGCATTGCCTTCTGCGGTCACATTGGGTATTTAATCGTGTTTCGTTTAGGGGATTGGTCCTAGGTAAGGATCTTTACCGCCGATTTTATCAAATAAGCCCTCATGACCCGTTTGATCAGCACAAGCACGAGCTATCGCTTGAGCGAATTCATGAAGCATTTTGCGATCAAGGTTATTTTAAAGGGGTGGCAAACGACTCTCTATCGTTTGATCCTTTGACAAAAACGGTATCGGTTGAGGTTGCCCTTGAGCGAGGTAAGCAGTTTTCTGTTGATCAGGTTCAAGTTAGCTGCTCTATTGGTAGGAATAAGCTGAAGCATAAAATGTGTCAGTACGTTACAAAATTTTTGAAGCAGTATCTGGAAAAAAAACGTTACGACAAGCAGCGAATAGAGAATGCTACCAACGAGTTGCATGAGTATCTGAGTGAGAAGGGTTTTTTGGGCATTACTATTTCTCTCGAAGAGTTTTTGTGCTTTTTGGAGCGTTCTGTCCGCCTTGTTTTTTCTGTCAAAATGGATCACAAGCGAACCCTTTCTTTTTCTGGAAATCACTACTTTTCGGCGTCGAGCTTGCGGTCATTGCTGCTGGAATTTGGCCCTGCAGCCGGCATTGTGCCGCCCGAGGTGTTTGCTGAAGAGATAGAGGATTTGTACCGCAAAAAAGGTTTTTGGGATATAAAGATTCAGACCTTCGAGCAGGAAGGGCGGTTGAGCTTTTTTATTGTAGAAGGAGAGCGCGCACGCGTTCAGTCTATTACTCTGGAGGGGCTGCCTGACATGGATTCGTTAGCTGCGCGCAAAAAGTTTTACCGTAAGTTCAAACGGTCACAATTGTACGATGAGCAGATGGTTGAGAGGCGGTCTAGCAAACTGATTAAGCATTACGTTAATCAGGGTTACTGGAGTGCTTGTGTTGCTGATACATCGTTTGAAAAAGCTAGCGATAACAATGAGTATATCATGTACGTGAGCTTGGATGTTGGTAAGCAATGTATTGTAACAGGCGTACAGGTTGAGGGCATTGAGCTAAAGGGAGATGAGCTTCTTTCGTTTAAGCCGTTTACAAATGTTGTAGGTTCTGTTCCAATATCGCCGCGCCAAATCAACGACCAGAACAAGGTTCTCATGCAGGCATTGCGAGACCGTGGCATGATTTATGCGTATGTACGGCCATCGTTTGTTGAGCATGAGGGTGGTACGAGGCTGGTATGGCGGTTGCACGGCAATAACTGCATAGTCAGATTTGGTAAGCCGGTTCTTCGTGGTACGGTTCGTGCTCCCTTTAAGCCGCTAATGAATGAGTTATTGTTTAGTCATGGTCAGACTTGGTCTGGCAAAAAGCTTACTGAGTCGGCTCAGCGAATACGTGACCTTGGAATGTTTGATGCAGTCTCATTGTATCCGGCCGCTTTATGCGAATCTGATGGGCTACAGCCTGTAATACTAAAAATAATTCAGGGCTCACCTTTTGAGGTGCGTGGAAGGGTTGGTTATCAGCAGGTTAGTAAAAATTTTACATGGCGTTCAGGTGCGACATACAAAGTTGGTGGAACGTTGCTCTGGAAAAATCCTACGGGACATGCAGACAGGCTTGGTATCGATTGTGATGTTACTCGCTTCCGACGGTCGATGCGCTTGAAGTATCAGACCCCTTGGCTGCTTGATTTGCCGCTGATGGCAAGTTTACAGGCCTATTCATACGTTTATGATCAACCTTTGATTATCGGTTCAAAAAAACGACTTTATCGGGCAACACAAGATGGAGTTCTTGCAGGTTTAAATCGTAGGTTTTTACAAGGATTCTTGGGTGTAAACTTTGGTATTGAGTGGATGAGAACCGAAAAAATCTCTAAAGAGCTGGCTATGGCAATTCAGTTTCAGCCTGAGTTGATTGACAAGCGTGTGCCGTATCTCCAGATTGAGCCGTCCTGGTTTTGGAATAATCTTGATGACAAAGTTTACCCCAAGCAGGGGGCGCAGACGGTTGCAAGTTTAAAAGCGATGCTGCCACTTGCTAGGCGCGAAGCTGCTGCCTGGGTCAAGGCGCTTTTTGAGCAATCATTTTTTGTATGCCTGCATGACTCGGTTGTGTTGGGCCTACGTATTGCGTGTGGACATGTATTCAATAAATCATTTAGAGCAATCATGCCACCGGAACGTTTTTACTTGGGTGGGGCGCAAACTGTGCGTTCTTACCAGCCGGACTTTGTGCCGCCACTTGGCAGGTATGACGACCAAGGTTCGCTTAAACATGTTCCAATCGGAGGGCGATCAATGTTAAACATTAATACTGAGGTTCGCTTCCCGTTGATTGGTCAAATTGGTATGACTGTTTTTAACGATATTGGAGTGCTCGGTCAGGATAACTTCCAAACGCTTGAAAGCGTGGATATTCCCGGAGCATTTGTTGGAGCGACCGGATGTGGGTTATGGTATAAGACGCCGGTTGGGCCATTGCGTTTTGATGCAGCCTTTAAGTGGGCCAAGCAATATAGTGAGCAGTCCAGATATGCGTGGTTCTTGACCTTGGGTTATGCATTTTGATACACAGACAAAAAGGTATATTTTGCTTTGCGGCCATCAAGAAAGTATACTACCTTGATGTATCTAAACATATAAAATGATAGGCAACGTCGTATCAGAAATTCAGGAGATACCAAGTGATACAAAAAGAACATAGTCATAGTGATTGTGAGCATGGACACGGATCAGTTTGGTCTGAACTTTTGTTACATACTCCGTATGCGATCATGTCGGTCGCGTTTGGGTTTGTAGTTTTAAGTTTTAGCTCATTCTTTTTCTTGACTGATAATACTGCTGGTATGCAGCAATCGTGTGATATTATATTCCATAGTTTTCACTTTATGCATATTGTATTTGCTGTTAGTGGAACCTTTGTTATGTTTCTACGGTTTTCAAAAAACATTCTTCTTGGCTTAATTTTGTCTGTGATAGCACCGACGCTTTTTTGCTTGCTATCTGATGTTATGTTCCCATATTTAGCTGGTTATATCATGGGTATTCCTATGGATTTGCACATCTGTTTGGTTTCAGAAATGCATAATATTATCCCATTTACAGCCATTGGCTTGTTGCATGGGGCGGCTTTGAGTTATCGCTCTGCAAGTCATCAAAGTTCTATTTCGGTAAGCTCGCATGCTGTACATATTTTCATCAGTTCCATGGCTTCAATGTTCTATTTAGTAGGGCATGGTTGTATGGATTGGTTTCCAAAAATGGGTATGATTTTTTTGTTAATGATTATTGCAGTCGTAGTGCCATGTACCTTGTCAGATGTTGTGGTGCCTATGTACTTTTCTCGTGTAGGGAAGGGAAAGGAGAATGCGTAGCATTCAATTTAAAGGGGTGAGCAAAAAGTTTGGTGATGAGCAGGTTCTTAAGGATTTTTCTTTAAATGTGCCTGCCGGTAAATTTTTTGCATTGCTTGGGCCAAGTGGCTGCGGAAAAACAACGTTGTTGCGTTTAATTGCTGGTTTTGACCATGTCGATAGCGGCAAGATTTATTTGGGTGACCAGGATATAACAGAAGTTCCAAGTAACCGACGTAGTGTAAACACTGTTTTTCAGAACTATGCACTTTTCCCTCATATGACCGTTTTTGATAACGTTGCGTATCCATTAAGTATCCGTGGCATCGACAAAGATGTGTCCTTGCAAAAAGTAATGAAAATTTTGCGTTCAGTGCGGTTGCGTGCTCATGCACACAAGTACATTGACCAGTTATCTGGTGGCCAACAGCAACGAGTTGCTTTAGCGCGCGCTATGATTAATGAGCCAGATGTGCTTCTTTTTGATGAGCCTTTGGCGGCATTGGATGTCCACTTACGCGAAAAAATGCTTGTTGAGTTGATTGATCTTCAGGACAAGCTAAAGACAACTTTTATTTACGTAACTCATGACCAGTCTGAGGCGCTTACTGTTGCTGATCAGATGGCGATCATGAATTACAAGGGTGAAATTGAGCAGATGGGGACGCCTGAAGAGATATACGAATTCCCAAAAACTTCGTTTGTTGCTCAGTTTGTTGGAGCTAGTAACTTTATTTCTGGTGACTTTGTCTCGCAAGAGGCGCAAACGGTGGTTATAGATGTCCCTTTGCTGGGTTCATTTCAGGCCCAAGTTACAAAAAAAGGGCAGATTGTAAAACGTGACGACATCGTACTGATGAGCGTGCGGCCCGAAAAAATATGTATCAGTAAGCAGTCACTGGTTGGATTCTCTAACCACGTTGAGGGCATTGTTGAGTCTATTGTCTACAATGGGCGTTCAACGCTGTATCATGTACGTTTAAAAAATGATCTCATGATTCAGGTTTTTGAGCAGAATGAAGAGCATTTTACGCAAGAGGTTATCGAGTATGATGATCACGTACATCTGTATTGGCAAAAAAATAATGTTGTCTTGCTCGATAGATAGGTTTAGTTGGTGATAGAACAAGAAGCTAAATTTTGTCTCCGCCACGTTAAGGCGTTTGTGCTTGGAGTCCCGGCCTTTATTTGGCAGTTCGTTTTTTTCTATGTACCGCTATTTTTTCTGTTTATTATCAGTATTACAAAATCGTGGAATATTCTGGGATTCGGTTCCATTACGATGGCCAATTATTGGGCCATGCTTGCTTGGGCTCCGGTTAAAATTATTTCCGCGTCATTGCTAATGGCTGTGATGACAACTTCGATTTGTGTGGTGCTTGCTTATCCGGTCGTTTACTTCTTGTGTCGATACGTTGGGCGGCTTAGGTCGTTCATGATGTTTCTTTTGATTCTTCCATTTTGGACCAACTTTTTGTTGCATGTTTATGCTTGGTTTATGATGCTCGAGAAGCACGGCCTAGTAAATAATCTGCTTATTAAATTGGGATTGATTAGTCAGCCTGTCTCGTTGCTGTACTCCTACTTGGCTATTGTGATTGTGATGGTTCATTCGTATCTTCCATTCATGATTTTCCCATTGTATTCAGTTATGGAAAAAATTGATAAACAGCTTCTTGAAGCATCAGCTGATTTAGGGGCAACTTTTTGGCAGACTTTTTTTCGGGTTATTTTCCCGCTTACACTCTCGGGATTGATGACAGGTGTTGTGCTGGTTTTTGTAACTAGTTTTGCTGAATTTGTCATACCAGAGCTGGTAGGTGGGGATAAATTCTTTTTTGTTGGTAACCTCATTACTCATTATTTTTTAGTTGCTCGTAATGCTTCGGCAGGGGCTGCCTTCACTATTGTCAGTTCACTGGTTGTTTTGGGGGCCATAAGTGGAATTTACGCATTTGTGCGTTCCGCTATGCCTGGAGCTATGCGAGGTAAAAAGCTATGATAACCGATTCTAGCGGCGGGTTGCGCAGGTTTTTGTTACCTCTTATGACCTTGTTCGTATACGCGTTTTTGTATATTCCTATTGCTATACTAATTGTTTTTTCGTTTAACGACGCAGTTTTCCCGGTTCATTGGAACTCTTTTACGCTTAAGTGGTACAAACAGCTTTTACATTCACCTGAGATTATTCAGGCTTGGATAAATTCGCTTATCATAGCTGCTAGTTCTGTTTCGCTTAGTATTTTGATGGGGCTTGGATTAATCTACATGAGCCTGTTTGTTCCAGTGCGTGCAGTGGTTCGTATGTCTTACTTGATTCTTGTTGCTCCAGAGATTGTTCTGGCTGTTGGTTTGTTGAGTGTGCTTTCGTATCTGTCGGTTCCATTGGGATTTGGATCGTTGATTGTTGGGCATACACTGATTAGCCTAGGTTTTGTGATACCGATCTTATTTGACAGGTTTTCTGAGTTGAATCCGAACATTATTGAGGCATCGCTTGATCTGGGAGCTACGCGTTGGCAGACGTTCAGGCGTATTTTGTTACCACAGATGACACCGACCATATTTGCTGCAGCTCTTTTAGTTTTTACTTTATCGTTTGATGATTTTTTGATCTCATTTTTCTGTACTGGTGGATCGGTTCAGACGATCTCGCTTTATATTTTTGCCATGATTAGGTCGGGTGTTTCACCCGTGCTTAACGCACTTTCTACGGTTATTATTGTCGCGAGTAGTTTGTTGGTTTTTGCTTTCTGTTTAGTTCGTGTTAAAAGTCGGGTGTTTTAGAAATGCAGATGTTTAGTAGACGTTTTTGGAATTGCGTTTCGGTCGGGGCTGTAACTTGTGCCTGGTTAGTTATTATTTTTGGTGCGTTGTTTATTCCAAAGCTTGTAGAAAGGTTACACAACAGTCGCACAATTAATATATTTGCGTGGTCAGACTCCATAGATCCTGACACTTTGCATGATTTTGAATTGCAGACTAATATTCGAGTCAATCTAACCTATTACGATAGTAACGAAGAATTGTTTGCAAAATTGCGGGCGACTAATGGTGTAGGGTACGATCTTATCGTTCCTTCAGATTATATGGTAAAACGCTTTACAGATGAGAATCTTTTACAAAAAATAGACAAGAAGAAGCTGAACTTTGTTAATAGAATTGATCAGCGATTATTGGGACTTCCATTCGACCCTGGCAATGATTACTCAATTCCTCTTGAGTGGAGCATTATCGGTATATGTTTTGATGCCGATCTGTTCCAGAATGGCTTGCCAGAAAAAAGTTGGTCGATGATTTTTGACCAAACCTTAATCGATGGAAAATTGGTTGCTCCGGGTGATGCGCGTGAACTCTGTACGATTGCCTCTTTGTATCTGTTTGGTCTTACAGGTAAATCACTTAGTCCGGATCAGATTAATAAGATTGTTAATTTACTTAGAGAGCAAAAACATCGTGTTCTTGCTTATTCTGGAACGAGAGCAGATCTTTTGGTCGCGGCTCACAACGCATCATTGGCTGCTGTTGCAAATGTATATGTAGCTCGAGGTTCAAAGCATGTTGGGCATCTAGGTTTTGCCATCCCTAAAGAGGGTGGTTTTTTGACAATAGAGAATTTTGTGATACCAGTTGAGAGCAAAAAGACAGATTCGGTCTATCAATTACTTAACTTTTTGTATCAACCTGATGTAATTTATCAGAGTTGTATGAATGCGGTTGTTCTTCCAGTGACTGTGGATGAGCAAAAGCGGCTTACAAAACTTCCTGTTTTTAAAAAGCTTTTGGATATTTCATCGACAGAATTTAAAAAATTGCACTTTTTTGGAGAGGTGTTGACGGATGAGCAAATCGATGAAATTTGGAGGCGACTGAAGGCGCCTTAAGAGCAGATTCAGATAGAGTTAAGAGTTGTTGACATTGCGATCAAAAGGAACTATTACTTGTCGGTAGTGTTCCGGAAAGAAGGAGAAAAGGAGAGTTCTATATTATTCAAGACTGTTCGCGTGTGTTTTACTATTGTGGACATCGATCGAGGAATCAGATTACTAAAAGAAGTATCGTTTTCTAAACGTCCTGTCAAAAAAGGGGAGAGTTTATGACAAAGAGTTTTATACGCGTTTGTCTGGGGGTTGCCTTACTGGCTTCCATTATTCCAGCATCGCGGGTTTGTGCAGCTACTGTAACGGCTAACTGGAATAGTTCGGCTGTTAATACAGATGTTGATGCAAGCAATCCTTCAAATACGTATGTTGTTGATATTACCGGTGATAATACATTCGGTAGTGAAGTAAAGGTTGATGCTTCTGGTGCTGACGTTGCTATGAACGTTACCGCTACGGCTTCACTTGCAGGTTTGGCAGCTAATTCATTGCACTTGAAAGCAGCATCAGGCCGAACAATTACGATTAATATACAAAATAATTTGACCTTCAAGGCAATAGATGGAAGTTCACAGAACTTCTTTATTACCTTTAGTGGTGCGGGTAAGTTGGTTTTCAACATTACTCCAAGCAAAAAGATATCATTCACCAAAGGAACAAGCACCGGTGCGGCGCATTTCTTTGTTGGTATGGATGACACATTGGTGCCAACTGTACAGGTGAAACGATCTTCAGCTGCTAGTGATAATGACGCTACGCTTGAGATTGGCGAAAACGCTATCTTTAGCTTTGTTGCAACTGGTGCTAGTGATACTGGAACGCTTGAATTTTACCCAGCAAACAGTACTTCTAACATCGGTCGTATGATGCTTAACATCAAGGATAAAGGATCTTTTGTTCTCGATGGTCACTCGATTACTGCACTGCCATCTACTATTGCAGACGCTGGTGCGGACGTTATAGAGAGCAGCGTAACGATGACAACATCTCAGGGTAGCCAAGCTAAAATGGTTATTGTTGGTGGTACCACCTCAGAGCATGCTGGCCTATTGATTCTCAACGAGAATGCAACTGACCCTGTGCTTAATAAAGCATTCGGCGATCTTGATACTCGAACATACGATGGTTTGAAGCGTTACGGATGTGTATTTGGTGGACGATCAGAACTAGAAGTTCAACTTCGTGCCTACCTTGATTACGCAGCCGGTAGCCTTGACCAAGCTTCAAGCATGACACTTGCTTCTGGTACACCAGCTCAATTGATCAAAAGCCGTAACCCTTCCGCCCTTACCATTGATGGTGATGGAAGCAGAGAATGTCTCTGGAATCTGAACAACGCGGCTTGCGGTGTTTACTTCAGAGCTGTTGCTGATTCTGATGGTGTTGTGACAAACAGTGGTACTTACAAGTTAAGTGTCACTACTGCAAAACATTCAAGTGGTGCTGGAGCTGCAGTTTTGAGGGTTGAACATCCTTTGCATGTCCAAGGTTTATCATCGGGTAGCAATGCATTTGAAGTGCTGAGTACAGTAACTGATCTGCATGGAGCCGGTCCTCTTATTGAAGACACATCAAACTTAGTTTTCCCTAAAAAGAACTTCTCTAAAACAAGCAGTGTGTACAACGCTTACAACAACGGATATATCTTCAACAATAGCGTAATCAGAATGTACGACATGGATTTTGTCAATTCTGATAGTAATCATAAGGTGTTCGACAAAAATGTAACTGACTCAGAGCCTCTCTTAGTTGGAGGTGGAACCCACTTGCTAACTGGTGCTAGCAGCAGTGTTCGACCGTATATGGCGCTATACAATACTGATATTCGTATGCACGACGACTTGCATATGGTTGGTATGGACTTTAGATGTCCAAACATTCCGATTTCAAGCAATGCAACATGGGTAGCAAATAACCCGATGTCCAGCTACGGCAACTCAATTACCGACAACACCTGCAATATGATTTTCCATTCAAACGGTCGCGACATTGATTCTGGCCAAGGACGGAGGTTCAACCTTGGTGGTAGTAACGCTGCTTCTAAAGCAAGCAACGGTATTACGCCAATCGATACAGCTGCATACTTAGATGTATTACAGACGACTATTGATGCGTCAGGGTCAGGAAGAACACATTTGTTCAACTTTACAACTGGTCTGAATAACATCTTAATCAACCCAAGCATTGACACAATTTCTGGTGAGACTTCTGGTCACGTAATTTATATGGATGCAGCAAGTAACATTCAGGTGGGTACATCAGGAGATGACTTTACCGATCTTATTACAGGCTCAGCCACACAGACATTGACTACTACACCAGAGATTAGGTTTAACAGTTCTGTTTGGCATATGGAAACAGCTGGCGGTACTGCTGGTAATGCACTTGCTTCGCACGTAAGTGGTGAAGGAGCTATGTTTGTCGAGAAGCAAGGCTCACTTACGGCAGCTTCAGGCTCAAATGTACTTTTGAACTGTTTAGTGTCATTAAGTCGTGCCGGAACGGCTAGTTTGCCGGCGTCTAGAGTGTTCTTTGGTAACTCCTTTGGTATAGTAACTGCGCGAATTGACATGAACGATGATGATGAGCGTATTATAGTTGCATCGGGTGCCTCTGTACCGGACTATATGATAGATTGGAACTCTTTGGTTGCCGACATTACAGGGACCGACGCTGCCCGTTTCGATTATTACGTACCTTCAACAACGATTGGTTCACAAACGGCTGTTGTTGCGTCAAATGTTAACCGTGCTCCAGAAGTTAATGGAGTGGTCGAGCAGTTGCAGGTTACAGGTACAACGATGGCCAACAGGGCTCACGTTATTATTAATGGCGGTAAAGTAGATGAACTTATAATCATCAAGGGCAACATTAGCGGTGAACGTGATGTTGCTAATGCTGTATTAAAGGGCAATGGAAGCGTTGGTATTGGAAGTAAGTTCCACAACGGTGATTCATGGCAAGCAATTCGTAAGATGGGCTATGCTGACTTCATGCCTATTTTCGATGGCGATGGACAAATAGTTCTTAATTCGGACATAGAAGTTACCGGTCTTGCTGCAATTCTACCTGGCCCAAACTGGTCAAGTAGCAATACCGCAACGATTTTTTCAGATAAAGAACGCGCAATAAATGTCCGTCGCGACGCGACGCTTGATTTGAGTGGTTTTTCTAGTGGAACAATTAAGTTTGCAGGTAGTGCACGTTTGCATATGCATCCTGGTTCAGAACTTTATCTTGGTTCAGGCTCAACTTTGAAGTTTGACGATAAAGCAGTTCTTGAGTTTGTAGGACTCCGTGAAGGTTCTCATACAGCTGGAACAGCTATTACAAGTAATGATGACGACCGTGTAAAAATGTACGGATCAGGTACGGTTACTTTTGCAGGTCATTCAGGGGCTTTTGTCCGTGAAGGTGCTGCTGTTGGTGTCCAAACATATTCCAATGCATTAACACCAAGCGTAACGTTTAATATTAATGATTATGCACAAATGGTTGTTGATGGTGGAGCGTTACAAGTTGGTGACACTGTTGCATCAGCTGGTACTAAAGACATCACCTTTGCTCTTGTTATTGATGGAGCGGATGCTACATTCAGGATTTCTAAGCGTGGCTTCTTCGGAGCTGCTGCGGGTATCGTAGACAAAGAGAATGGTGTTGCTCCTGACAGCTGGTTGATTGGTGCTTTGAATAACGTCAAATCATTCACGATGACATTCACAGATGGTCGCTTTATGCACAATCAGATCGCACTTGGTAGCAGTACTGAAGCATCGTTGATGGCCTTTGGTGACATCGATGGTACAGCTTCTGCAACTTATCGTTATGACAGTACCGTTGCAGCGGGATTCCCTGTGTACGGTGGTGGAAACCTTGCAAACATTACAAGCGCAGTTACTTCGGTAGCGCCGATTTGTTCTGCAACTGACGATACAGCCGGTACACTTCAGACTAGCATCTTTGGAAGTAGTAGCGTTCTTTCTGATGGTTCAAAGAGTACTGTCAAAACAACGTTTGCTACTGCTACGGGTGGTACAGCAGCCAATCTGTTTAGTCTACTCAAAACAGACTCAATTGCGGGTTATTCATCTAAAGTAGCTGCATTCTTTGTGGACATAGATAATGTTCTCAAAATTGCTTACTTAGCTGGTACAGCTATCAAGCGTGTAACAGCGCCGGCACTCTTGGATGAGAATGGTTACTTGCTAAGAAGTTTGGCAAAGTTGGATCGACATACAGATTTACATGCTATTGTTGATAGCAGTAATTCTGTAACAACACTAATCGTGGTTTAGAGAGCAGTCGAAACAAATGTGGCGGCATCTGTAGTAGGTGCCGCCGTATAAAAAGGGAAAAATATGACAAATTTTATCAAAAAGATTCTTGCGCTCTCGCTAATCCTGAGTGGAACCGCGATTGCTCGAGAAATACGTAACCCGTTACCAAACACGGTAGGTTATTTATATAACCCTTGCTACCGATGTGACCATGATTGCCGTGATGGCAACTGGGAGCTAGGCTTGCATGGTGCAGGGTACACTCGCTTTGCCGATAGTGCCTACGACAAAAAACATGGAACAGATAAGGTTCCTTTATCTCAACTTTACTTTGGTAAGTATGACTTCCGTTTAGAAGAAGCGTTTCAGGGTGCTACTGCTAGTGTAGAAGGTAACCCTTGG
>Ga0209045_1000061_pt1 | contig 130753 bp, 86 predicted proteins | sample SaaInlLV_10m_DNA_4_FD_184664 | JGI IMG/M metagenome (GOLD analysis project Ga0209045, IMG submission 184664) | Marine microbial communities from expanding oxygen minimum zones in the Saanich Inlet - Saanich Inlet SI072_LV_200m_DNA (SPAdes) (version 2) | ecosystem: Environmental > Aquatic >...
CCACCGGAACACCCAGAATGCAGTGATCGACTGGCAGTTCACAACCGGAAATGCCCGCGTCAAGCTTAAGAGACTGTATCCAACATTACAGATATGACATGACACTAGTTCCCATCATCACGATGCCGCCGCAGGGCTTGAGCAGGCGCTTGATTTCATCGGAGGGAACGGCACCAACTCCCTCACTGAGAGGAAGCTCAGAAACGATCAAGTTTGCGAAGTAGTCTGAATAGGGCAGCTGGTCGAGGGGGGCGAGGTCCACGCAAACACGTTTGCCGTAAAGGCCGGCCTCCTGAAGCATCCGGCGCATCGGCCCGACCGCGGCCTCCTCGCGGCACACGGCATAGACGGTGAGCTCCGTGCGTCGAGCCAACTCAGCGGCAAGCCGCCCCGTCTTCGCCCCAAGAACCAAAGCGTATCCACGTCGGACGCCAGAGTGCCTGACGATGGCTGCTGCCGCGGCGCTGCAGGGATCCTCTTCGGCCGTTTGGAGCGTGGTTGCCGGCTCCTCGACGACGCCTAGCTTCACGCCTCCGGAAGCACCAAAGCAGTGGATTGCCCCGCTGTCCGTGCTGACGTACAGCCGTCCATCTGCGACAGCCAACCCTCTGGCCTTCCCGGTGACCGGAGCGGACCAAAGCTGCTTCCCCGTTACGGAATCGACAGCGACGACCAGATCCTGCCCCCCCGCGATGAGCGTATCTCCGGCAAGTATCAGCGACTCACTGCACTCACACGGCGTCTCCCAGGCGTGGGTTGCTGTCATTTTGGCCCCCGCCTCGTCCCATTGGGCGTCCAGTGTTCTCTGCCGGTCTTCGGACTGTGCGAACAGAGCTTGGGCCTCTGCAAGAGCCTTCTTCTTGGCATCCAGCGCGGCCCGCAGAGGGGGGCGTTTCGCGGTCAGTGCTTTGGTATCGTTGCCGTCGACGGGAAGTCCCGCGATCTGTTTGTCAAGGTCGGCGAGTTGCTTTGCTGCCTGCTTCTCGGCCTGGGCGGCCCGATCGCGGCCACCTTTGGCGGAGCGCAGGTCTCGACCGGCACGTATCCGTTGGTCCCTGAGTGAGAAACGCCGTGTGCTCGGCTGGCCGTATTGCTTGCGGTCCATCGCGGCCATCGTCTTGCCATTTACCGAGTAGGCGAATTCTGCGGCCACGATGACCTGTCGGCCGGGAAACCAGGCGACGCGTTCTCGTGTCTGGCGGTGGTAGCTCATGAGCTCCTCAGTGCCTGTGTAGAGGATGTCATCCGCGATAAGGGCATGGGTGCCTCCGACCGTCTTTCCGAAGCGCATGGTGAACTTGTAGGCCCCAGTCGCTCGTGCGTAAGCAGCGGGGGACACTCGGCCCTGAGGCACGAACAGATCGTCGGCAGTGGCGAGCAAGTAGCCTTGCGGCGAGACTATTGAATCGGTGCTCTCGCCCGTCGTATCGTTGCGCCAGACGAGGGCGCCGGTGTCGGCTTTCATCGCCTGCATGTAGACCCCTTCCGCCGGCCAGATACCAGCCCCACAGTAGGCCGTTCCGGCGTCAACGAGAACGCCTGTCCGGATAGGCCAGACAGAGGTCATCTTCCCATGCCCAAGCAATCGATCCGGGCGTGGGCCTATGCGTTGTTTCCACGCCAACGAGCCGGAACCGGCCTGCAAACAGTACGCAAAACCATCGTCCGATCCAACGTAAACGCGCCCGCCTGCGACGGTGGGAGCGAGACGAACCGGGCCCTCGGTAAATACACTCCACCGCACGCTCCCAGTGGCAGCGTCGAGAGCCATCACACGATGGTCGACACTGCTGCCGAAGAAAACAGTCCCATCCGCAACGGCGACATGGTACGCATCATCGAACTGCACGCGCCCAAGCTCGAGAATGCCCTCAACGGGCACGTCACGCGGCGCTTCCCAAGCCGGCTCCGGAGCGTGCGGTGGCACAAACGTCCAGGCAGGGGCGAGCGGCAACACCAGCTTCTCGACCGTGACGCCGCTGCGCTGGTTGTCGTGTCGGTAGGTTGGCCAGTCATCAGCCCGGAGCAGTATGGTCAACGCAAACAAAACACATCCGGCCGCGAGCAACCCGCGACACGTTACTCCCTGCCCATGACCATGCATGAATGTCGTCGTCATCTTCCGTCTCCCGATGAAAATTCTCGGCCGCTCAAATGACATACACTACATCCACTGCCGGACAACGGCACGGGCACTGCCGCACCCCCTGGTCCGTGCAACCTGACCAACGACGACCCCGTAGAGCGGCATGAACGTTCTTCCGAGAGGCAGAAGTTGCATCTCCCGAGAACGCATTGTATCGTTAGTTGATCATGCTTTACGCCTATCGCGTGCAATGAACGCGCCAAAGGCCCCAGTAAGTCGCCGGAGTCCATGGACTTGACGGCCCTCGTTCGGGAGGGAATAAAGGTGCCAGAACAAGCGGCAGACGATCCTGAGCGGAAGCCTCCCCATAGTCACCGGAGCACTCCGGCCCTGCCTGGTGCGGACAAGACACGCGGAGAGACCGCGGAACCGAGACCAAGCGTGAGCGCCCCCCGGCTGGGGCCTGCCCTTGAAGAAACCGAGGGATGGCTGGAACGCAGCTTCCGAGAGGCCCTGTCGCTCCAGGAACTGCACGCAGACGCCGAGCCCGACCAGTTCCTCTCTCGGCTTCTGGATCACCTGTTCGACCGCCTCCGAGCATTTCTTCCATACGACCGGATTGGGGTCGCCTTGCTTTCGGAGGACGGAAGGGTCCTGCGTCACTGCTGGGGACGCTCAACGGCGCCGGGCCCCGATCCAATGGCCGGATACGCCGCCCCGGTCAAGGGCAGCAGCCTCCAGCGCCTTCTCGCCACAGGGCAACCACGCGTCATTCGCGACATGCTTGATTACCTGAAGAGCGTTCCGGGTTCCAAATCGACCAAACGGATCGTTGAGGCCGGGATCCGCTCGAATCTAACCTGCCCAATCTGCGCTCTGGGCCGCCCCGTGGGGGTCATCTTCTTTTCCAGTTGGACGCCCAACACCTACGCATCCGAACATGTGGACACGTTCCGCCTGGTGGCCGAGCGCATCGGACGCCTGATCGAGACCGGACGACTGTACCACCACGTCCTCACCCTGGGGCAAGCATCACACCAGGCTGGCGGGGAACCGTCCCCGGGCAGAACGCTTCGGACAGACCACGTGGGGTCAACCCAGGCCTTGGACAAACCGTCCGTGCTCTGCCTGGAGCCCGACCCAACCGTGGGGCGAATCTACGAGGAAGTCCTGGGCGAAGCAGGGCTCGAAGTCCTTCTCTGTGCGGAGCTGGCCAGTCTGAACGATCTACTCATCCGAAACCAGCCCACGATCGTGATCCTCTCGACGGTTGCCTGCGGCGGGGCACCGTCCCAGGAACTGCTGGCGGAGATTCGTGCAGCATCTGACGGGGCTGAACCGGGGGTCATACTGACCTGTCCAGAGGAGGAAACCAAGTACCTTGACGCCTGCCTGACATCGGCGGATACGGATGAGTTCCTCCTTCTTCCCTTCCGGCCAATCGAGCTCAGAGCCAAGGCTCGCCTGGTGATGAAGCGACGGCTCATGAGAGGTCTGAAGGCCCCAGCCGTCCCATCCGGGGGCCTGTTTGCGGGAAAGTACCGGATCGACCGGGAGCTCTGCTGCGGTGGAAACAGCTCGGTCTACTTGGCCCACGATATCACGAGCAGGAAAGGAGCCATTCCGGTGGCCTTAAAGGCCTACTCTCCCTCTCCCAAACAGGCCAAAAGCCGCAAGTTCCTCTCCCTTTTCCTGCGGGAGGCCCATCGACACTTCTGGTTGGACCACCCCAACATTGTCAGATTGCTGGACTTCGGCCAGACGAATGGGCTCTACTTTCTGGTTACCGAATACGTGGCAGGCAAGTCCCTGGCTGAGACAATTGTTCAAAGGGGACCGTTGGAGAAACCGGCCCTTCTGCGTCTGGGGCAGGATATGGCCGAAGCCCTGCACTATCTCGACCAGAACCGAATCATGCACCGTGACATCAAGGTCGGGAACATCATGATCGGCACAGATGGCAAGACGAAATTGATCGATTTTGGTCTGGCCCGAGCCGCATGGGATGCAGCACCGGGTGCAGAAGGCACGATCGACGGCACGCCGATGTACCTTGCACCGGAGGTTATCCGAGGGGAACACGACATTGATATACGGACCGATGTCTATGCCTTGGGGATGACCCTGTTCCATGCGGCCACCGGCAGCTATCCCTTCCCTGATGGAGAGATGCATACGCTCTGCCAACACCACCTCACGACCCCTCCTGTCGCCCTCCATGATGTCGCCGGACACCTGCCGGGAACGCTCTGTGAAGTCGTCGACCGCATGCTGGCGAAACGACGGCACAGGCGCCCAACCCCCGAACGACTGAAAAGGGTCTTTGCCCGACTCATTGCGTGAAACGGCCTTCCTGGCAGTGCCCCAGTACGAGTACCAATGGCATTGGACAGCGCCCGCCTGAGACCTGCCTTCCCATCGTGTCCGGTTGACGCACTCCCACAGGTCCGTGATATTCCTCACTGCGCAAGAATCGCTCCTGTGAAGGAAACGGGATCTAAGCCGTATGCGACGCGTTAGAGAGGCATGGATGCAGCTGAAGAATGTGACCCTCGAAATAAGTCTGAAGCCCTTCCGCGATCCCTCTGAACCGGCAGTTCGGGCGGTGTGTCGCCATCTGTTCGAGCAGTGGCAACCGCTATGCCTGCATGCCGATGTCATCTCGGTCCTGCTTTGGGCAGCTGATGGATCCGAAATCCTCGAATACCAAGGGGATCTGGATGCTCAGTTCGAGTGGGCCAGCACGATCGGGGTTGCCAACCCGCGCCGCGAACCCCCGCCCCCGGAAGACCCTAACAGCAAGTCCATCCACAACCACCCGTATCTGTACATGGATGCCCCCCCAACCTTCACCTACGGCTGGCTGAGAACCCTCGTATCCGCTCTGAAGGAAACAGGCCGAGAAATCACCGGCAAACCCATAAAAGTCGGAGAGACTTTCGACCCCGGGCCCGAATTCGCCAAATCATCATTCAAGTATGAACGACATCCCGAACTCTGCCTGGGCAAGACGATGGGCCCGGGCAGTATGGTGTGCTGCTACGCAAGGCTGCATGCCGATCCTGATTCCTACGCCGGATTCCCTGACGGAATTGAGGAAGGGACCCCATTCGGGGCATTCCTGGGGAGACAGTGCCAGACCTTCTTTGCCGACATGGGCTTTGATTACCTGTGGCTCTCGAACGGGTTCGGCTTTGGGCTTGAGACGTGGGGGCTCAGAGGAGCAGTGTTCGACGGAGAGACCTTCTCGTTCGAACGCTGTCCGGAAGTCCGCGATGCTAACCTCGAGTTCTGGAAGTCGTTCCGGGCCGAGTGCCCCGACCTCCCGCTTGAAACACGCGGCACCAACCTCAGCACCGGTATGGATCTGTCGTCGGACGGAGTGCCCCTGCGAGAAATCTACACCGGTGGCTTCGGCCTTGAGCCCCCGCCAAACTCACCGTGGGCCGCTTTGAACAGCGACTTCGGGCTGGAACTTGTCGGCTGGATGTCCCACATCGCGGAGATCCCGGGGGAGACATTTCCCTTCCGCTTCTACACCCACGACCCGTGGTTCCTCAACAGTCCGTGGCTTGATCGCTATGAGCGCGAACCGCATGATATCTATCTGCCGCTCTCGGTCTGCCGGCTGGATGCCGAGGGTAAGCCACGCACCCCGACATCGTTCCTGTTCCTGACCGCGGATGACTCCTACGGAAAGATGCCTGACCAAGTCCCGAATGAGGTCATCCCACACCTGCTGACAGCCAGACGCGATGAACCGGACCAGCCGGGGCCACTCGTGTGGGTCTATCCCTTCGACGAATACCACAATTGGACGTTCGAGGAACCAACTCGCATCGAAGAGGTCTTCTTCGGCGACTGGTTCATGCGTGGAGCCATGAATAACGGTCTGCCGCTTAACACGGTCATCAGTACGCGGAACTTCGTGTCAGCCAGGGCTGCCGCCACAGACACCTTCGCAGAGTCCATCGTCGTCACGCCAGTCCCTGAGGCAGGGGGGGCGTGGGAGGAAGCCCTCCTGGAGCATGTGGCTTCCGGGGGGAAGGCCCTGCTGTATGGCCCAATCGCTCAAGCGGGGCCCGAACTGCTTGACGCACTCAACCTCTCCTGTGCTCCCGCTCTGGCCGATGCTCTTGAGTTGAGTCTGGAGTTGGAACCCGATCTGTTTGCCAGTGTACCGATGGCGCAAGACCTCTTACACCCTGAGTTGCTGTCCGCGGGTGGGATGCATGCGGTGATCGCAAACGATGACGACGACACACGCATCCTGGCCACGGCCTCGCGGGGCGCCCAATCCCGGGTGGCGGCCCTCTGTCGCAGCCGGCCCGGTTGGCAGGGCGGAACGGTCGTCTGGGTGAGAGGAACGGTCGCCTGCAACCCCGAACAGACCAGCGGCCACCTCCTGATCCCTTTCAACCCGACGGTACACTTCGCCGGCGAAGTCCTGATGCGCTACGCGCTGCAGAGCTTCGGCCTCCACATCACCGTTGAGAAGGACTCCGCAGCCCAGGGAAGTCCGGTTCTGACCGTCGCCAGGCATGCGAACGGGTTCTTCCTTTCCGGGTTCACCCGGGACACAACGACGGCACTCCGACTACGCTTCCCGCAAGGGGCGCCCCTGCTTGTCGGACTCGAAACGCGCCTAACGGGGGGACAGAGCCGCTACGCGATGCCTCGAGCCTGGCATCGAGAATGCCGCGTCTTTGTGGAGCAGGAAACCGAGGGCGTCCTGGCGTGTCACACGGTCCGGTCCGGTATGGTTGGGGTCGAGCGGCGGCTGGGCGTGTCCGGGTTGGACAGCGCAACGATTCGCTTCTACCCCGAGCCAGGGACTGAGGCGCGCGTGACGATGATTCGTAACGGCCACCACCCCTTCCTGTCAGGCGAGGCGGTCAACACCGTCATCAGGAACGATGGGTATGGCCACTACATGCAGGCCGACAGCGTAACCGGCGACGTCATGATCTCGTGGTGATCGCTCCCACTCAATTCAGCCGGACTGTTCCCACGGAACGAAGCCATTTCGACTGCTCTTGCCAGCAGAGCCGTCCACAGTGAACAGAACAGTACGGGAGAGATGATCATGCCCGGCACGGGAACACGCCGCCCCAATATCCTGTGGCTGATGACCGATGAACAGCGCACCGACACGATGGGTGCCTATGGTTCACCGTGGGGACAGACACCGAACCTCGACCGCCTGGCCGACGAAGGCGTGCGGTTCAACGCAGCCTACACGCCCAGCCCCGTGTGCATCTCGGCACGTGCATGCCTCCTGACCGGGCTCGCCGCTTCAACGACCGGCGTCCTCAGCAACCATCACATCCTGCCTGATCAAGCCCCACCGTTCCTGACGCGGGAGTTCACCCGAGCCGGGTACCAGATGGCCAGCTTCGGCAAACACCACTACGCCTCCCAGCGTAAGGCGTTCGATCTTGAAGGCGGCATCCACGTCGGTCCCAAAGTCGGTTGCTGCAACTACAACGTGGAGATCGATCCGGAGGAGTACGGAGTCGTGCAGTACGAGACGGGGGCGGTCTGGGAGTGGCTCTTCGCAGGACGATACCCCGGGACGGTCGAGGACACACCCGAATACCAGAATGTCCAACAATGCCTGGAATGGCTCCGGCGACGTGACCCCAATCGCCCCTTCTTCCTTCGCGCCAGTTTCCTGGCTCCCCACACGCCCGTTGTCACTCCTTCACCTTACGACACGATGGTGGATCCAGCCACGATCGGCATCCCCATGGATCGTCCGGGGGCAATCCCCGGAGTTCCCGACGTCGTGGCCGAGCACCTTCAGAAGCACGCAGGATCACATGTCTTGACTGACGAGCAAATCCGGCGAACTAGACAGTGCTACTACGGCTACATGCGCTGCACGGATCACTGTTTCGGCGTACTGACCGAGGCCATGCGGCAGATGGGGGAACTCGAGAACACCATCATTGCGTTCGTCTCAGACCATGGGACGCACCTGGGCGACCATGGCTTCTACCAGAAACAGAGCTTCTATGATGCATCGGCCCGTGTCCCTTTCTTCTTTTCCGGACAGGGCATCGCTCCGTCCGCAACCCTCCAGACCCCGGTGAACACCGGCAGCCTTCTGCCAACTCTCATGGAACTGGCTGACCTGGATGTGCCGGAGGATACCCAATTTGCCAGCGCCGCTTCAGCCGTCAGTACCGGCCAAGAACCAATGGCTGTACCCGTGTTCAGCGAAATCGACTACGGCGTGTGGAAGGGCTACCGGATTGGGGATCGCTACGTCATGATACGGGATGGGAAGTGGAAAATGGGCCTGTTTCGTGATCCGACGGCCCCAGCCCGTTTGCCGGACGATGATGGATTGCTTCTGCACGACATGGAGGCGGATCCCGGGGAGCGAACGAACTTGGCCAATGCCCCTGAGTTCAGCTCCATCCGGCAGGATCTCCTGGCCAAGATCGATGCCTGGGACGCCAGTCGCCCGATCCGTGAGCCAACCGTCCGCACAGCGTCCATGCGAGGAGCGTAGAGGAAAAAGTGAGGGTTTCTTGGGGGGGGCAAACCCCCATCGAACCGTCCCCCCCTATACCGAAGCGCATCGGGAAGAACGTCACCGCGACAGCCACAGCAGCTGCTCGTCCCCCCGCACACACCAGCCTGCCTGAACTGCCGCTCCGGCAAACGACCTGACCCTCTGCTGCGCTCCCTCGTGGAAACGGTTTGCCAGGCTCACGAGTCCTCCTTCAGCCAGAAGTCGGTCTAGCTCGCGCAACAACGCCCTGAAGTCCTCGGCTGTCGACAGAAAATCTCCTCCGACGAGACCGTTGCACACCACCAGTTGGAAGCCTCCTCGGCAAGGTACGTTCATGCCCGTTCCGGCCAGGAAGAGCACACTCTTTCCAACGGGCAGAGCCGCGAGCTCGTCCTCCCGAGCCGGGTCGTGCGGAAGCCGTCGATGCGTAGCCATCCAGACCTCCAGAGGCTCTGCGGTCACGCCAACGCAGGCCACCATGCCGGCCTCGGCCGCGTCGAGGGCATTGGCAAGCTCCAGCGTGCCGTGCCCAACTCCGCAACCGATGTCCAACGCCCGTACAGGGCCTGGTCTCCGGGAACCAAGCCACTCACGCACGCCGGCAAGCTGAACGGGGTACCGACCCGCCCGAGTCCCATGGCGGGGCGGATCAGCCAGCGCGCACAGGAGGGGCACGACCTCATCCGGCCTGAATGTCAGCCGTCCCGCGAAGGAGACAGGCAGAGCTGCCCAGAGATCAGGCAGAGACAGTGGCCGTCGATTCCGTGGTCCCCGCAACGGCCGCTGCCGGGGACCGCACAATACGCCGGGGACCCACGTGACGTGCGGAAGAGCATACTGAGCCACCGTGTACAGCCCATCGCAGAACTCTCCGACAGGAAGGTATCGCTCGTGGCTCTGTCGCAGCCGAGCATCGACAACAACACCGGCGGCCCACAGTGGTACACCGGCGTGGCGCCGGAAAATGGTCAGGCGGCGCGTCCACCGCTGGTTGAAGCGCTGGAGAGCCCGGACAGCGGTAGCAGAGATGGGCCAGGGCATGGTTCCGCAGGGCGTCCCCGGTGAGGTATGAGTGAGTACGGAAGAGACTCAATACGGTATTGTCTGAGCACTGCCGATTCAAGATGGCAATGCACACCAGCGCGTTCCCGGTTGAGCCCCGGCCTCCACGACCGTACAGTAGAGGACGACACCACGTCGGTGACGATCCCGTAGAAAGCGAGAGCCCGATGGTCAACTGCCAACTGATCGAGCGCGCTTACGAGTGCGCCCACATCCGCCGCTGGAACGACCACATCCGGCCGGTCGAGTTCACCGAACTCGACAAGCAAGCGCACAAGATGGTCATCGCCTACGTCATTGCACGCTTCGAAGAGGAGGGCGGTGGGCAAGACATCGACTGGATCCGCCTGATAGAGGGAGGAATTTTCGAGTTCCTGCATCGCATCATCCTGACCGACATCAAACCCCCTGTATTCCACAAGATGATGCGAGAGAAAGGTCGTGAGCTCAATAGGTGGGTACTCGGGAAACTCGACGATGAAATCAGCCAGGTCAACGGAGGATTCAGCAAACGGTTCCGGCAGTACCTGTTCGAGCCCCAATACGCGCACCGCGAGAAACGCATACTGAAAGCTGCCCACTACCTCGCGACCCAATGGGAATTCAATATCATCTACAAGCTCTGCCCATTCGCGTACGGCATCGAGCGGACGAAGGAAGAAATCGAGACGCTTATCGAGGATCACTATGAGCTGACCGGGGTGCAGAGGATCTCGCTCAGCCGCAAAGTCGCCGGATTCGTGAACGTCTGTGGTCAACTCAGGTTCCAGCGACGATGGTCACAGTCGCCGCGGATACCTGAGACGTCTGTCCTCGGGCACATGCTGGTTGTTGCCATCACCACCTACCTGTGCCTGCGTGACATCGGCGCCTCCGACCAACGCATCCAGAACGGCTTCCTGGGGGGACTCTTTCACGACCTCCCGGAGGTACTCACGCGCGACATCACCTCACCAGTCAAGAATGCGGTGGCCGGCCTGGACAGCATCATCAAGGACTACGAGAAGCAGCAGATGGAAGAACGCCTGCTCCCCCTTCTCCCCGAAAGCTGGCACCAAGAGATCCGCTATTACACCGAGAATGAGTTCAGCAATCGAGCCATTGTGGATGACCAGGTGAAGCTCGGGTTGAGCGCTGAGGAACTGGGATCAACCTACAGCGACGCCCAGTTCAATCCGTTGGACGGGGAGGTGATACGCGCGTGCGACCATTTGGCCGCTCTTATCGAGGCCTCCCTCTCCATAGGCCACGGCGTGACCTCCAAGCACCTGACCGAAGGCAGAGACCGCCTGCTCAGCCAGTACGAAGGCCGGAACATCTCAGGCATCGACTTCGGCCACCTGTTCTCCAGCTTCGCTTGAGGAGCCGAGTTTCCTACTCCGTCTCAAGGCTGCGGTAGTAGTCGCTGACAATGTCCCGGTACTCTTCCGAAATCTGGTTAATGTCGACATCGTCGCTGACCGCCCCACCTGTCTTTGATACCGACGCTACCGGCATCGGCAGCACCACCCCGTTCGCCAGTTCCACTTGAGTGTCCTCAAGTCGACGCAGAACGCGCCGGTGCAGGGAGCCGAGCTTCTTCATCTTCTGCGGGGCCATTTCTATGCCGCGCAGCGTTCGGGCAGCGGTGCCCAAACTTCCCGTTCCAAGGTACAGAAGCCGCGCGGTCGCATAGAGAGCTTCCGTCTCCTGACGCAGTTTCATTGGTGTCATACCATGGTCTTCCGTGTGAAGATCGCGCCGGGGCGCCTTCCCGAACATCCCTCCAGATTCAGACTCGCCCCCCAGCTTCCCGCCGCCGGTACTGCGAGCGTCCATGGTCGAATCTTCGTCCTCCGTGACCATGCCCTTCTGGAAGGGATCCTGCGTGCGTCGGGCGTGCGTCTTGCGCCCCTCCAACCCTTTGACGTGGTTCTCCACCAACTCCCCGGTGGCCTGCCCCTCACGACCAGCCCCGCTGCGCCCGGTCATCTCATTGTCGTTGGGGCGCTGATTGCCGGATTTGCCCTTCGCAGAGAAACTCGGCATGGGACCATCCATGATCCCCCACCCCATCTCGGTGTCCGCAATGATGTTGTTGCCTGTCGTGTCCTGGGCCTGCTGCTCCACCGAAGACGCCTGATCAAGCAGATCCCCCACAATGTCCTCCAGTTCGTCAGGAAGCGGGACAAGAGGAATCTCAGGGAACTCGTCCGTGTCAAAACTCTCCATGTTCCAGACGATATTGTCCGGAACATCAGGAAGCCACATCTCCACATCCTCGACCCGCTCCTTCGTGTTGCGAATCGCGTCGAGAATGCTGTCTTCCTTCTGGACAGCGATCTCGATGGCCGGGGCATTCTCACTGTCCAGGGCCTGCTCTACATCCTCGTAGATCTCACGCATCTTGGAGTTGAGCTCGTTGCACACCGGCAGTTCCGGGAACTGGTACAGATCCTGGGCCATTTCCTCCAGCATCTTCGCCATCTCTTTCTGCTCCTCGTCCATCTCCGCCAATTTCTTTCGGGCATCGTCATCCAGTGCCCCACGAGCCGCCAGATCACGCGTCACTTCCGCAATTTGAGCTTGCTTGGCTTCGAGCTGCTCAAGTCGATCCGCGGTCTCCTTAATGACTTCAGCGGCTTCCTTGACGATCTTCTGTGCGTTCTTCATTCGCCAGATATTGAGAATGTCCAAGGCCCGCAACAAGACCCTCAGCGCCTCCTCTTCGCTCTGGATCCCCGCTGCCAGATCGCTCTCCTCAAGGGCCTCGGCGGCGGCCAGCATCTTGCTATATACGTCATCCTTCTCAATCAGGTCATAGACCTGCCGGATCTGCTTGGCAAAGTCATCATCAACACGCTCCTCAATGAGCACGAGGCACTGGTCGGTGAAGGTGATCAGATCATTGGCCAACTGATCCTGGGCTTCGGCCAGGCCGGCCACGACACCAGCGTCCGCATTCGCGGCTTGGGCTTCCTTCGATACCTTCAAGTTCTTGCGCTGTCCCCCGACCATCTTCTGAAGAGCGGCAAACAGGTCAGTCTTTTCCTGGTGATTCTGTTCACGGCCCAGGCTGGTGGGAATCCCGGTAAGCGCAGCCAGTATGTGCGTCTCAAGGCTGACACAGCGAGTCAGCTTCTCATTCACCGTTTCCTCGCCGGCACGATGGGCCTCCTCAAAGACCTCGAGCACCTGGGCCATCTCGTTGTCCACAAGTCCCGAGAGCACGTTGGCCAAGTCCCCCAACGCCGCTCGGTCGGCAAGCAATGCACCCGCAGAGTCGCGAATGGTCTTCTGAACGACCTGACATCCATTGATCTGGCCGCTGGTGATCTTCTTCCCAAGGACCGAAAGCTCCGACAGCCGCCGCGTGTTCTTCAGGTTCTCACGCTGCATCTTGATCAAAGCCAGTAGACTGTCCTTGGCCTGCTGCACCACCTTCTTCTTCGCCTTTCGGCGGTCTTCCGGCACAGGAATGTTGATGTGCACGATCGTTGACCGACCACGGCGACGAACCGCGTCCGGCCCATTGTCCTCAGCCCAGACTCGAAAGCGCAACGTGTCACCTTCCCGCGCTCCGAACGTCGGCAGATCCACAATGAAACGGCCGGCAAACGTGGGACTCACCGCGTCCGGAATGGCGCTTGTTACTTCCTCGCTCTGCTCTTCCTCCAACAACCGCAGCAGACCGACCCGGACCACGCCATGGTCGTCCTCGACGCGAAATGCCAGCGGCACCTGCGCATCCTTGGAGGCCAAAATCCGCTGTTTGGTGTCGACCAATACCACCGATGGCCTCTGATCCAGCACAACCACAAACGGCAGGGAACTGCTCGACTCAAGGCCGCTGTCAGCCGTGAGTTTCACTTTCGGAGCCCCCCCGTCCATCATGCGGAACTTCAGCTTGAATTTGCTCCTCCCGGCCGGCTTTGCCGTAGCCAGGACCGACTCATCCTGCCCCAACTCAACAACACTCAGCCCACACGTGGCCTTCCCGATCAACCCCACCTTCGCCCCCACCGGCACGTCCATGCTCTGCGACTCTTCGTCCAGGCGGAATTGGTCCTGACCCAGGTACTTCGGCGGCACGACCATCGCTTCCCAGCTGTCGAGGCCAGGCGGATTGGTCACGCTGATAGTGTACCAACGTGACTTCGCGTCGCCGCCAGCGACCCTGAACTTGGAGTCGTAGAACACGCCCTTCAGACGACAGAAATGGCTGTCACCAGACGGTGCTTCCTCGCCATCCTCAATGCCCTGGCCGAGTGGGACCTCTTCCGCTTTCCCCTTGCCACGCTCCCAGATCACGCGAGCGTTCTTGGGCGTCGCACCCTCAAAGCGGACCTCGACGTCCACAGACTCGCCACGCAGCACGTTGGGATCCTCCGGGGTAACTGAGATGATGCGCGTCAGCGTGAACGGCTCAAGCCCTGCCATCGGCGCAACCAGTCGCCCCACGGCATATGTCATTCCCCGGGGAGTAAGAGCAAACAGCAGGCCTCCAACGACGCCCATGCCGATCAGACCACGCTTGATCCACTTGAGGGGGTCCTGTGAGTAGAGACTTCGGTGATGGATCCCCTCCCAGTCAGGAGCGACCTCCTTCAAGAGTCCCTCGACAAGGCTGTCGGACTGAGGGTAGCGACCGGAAAGCTGCACGGCATTGATCACGTGGTTATCCACGTCCGGCATGACACGCTCAACAAGAACGGCCATCGCTTCATCGCTGACCCGCTCCTTCAGAACATGACGGACGGCGTAGATACCGGCCCCGATCGTTCCCAACAGGCCCAGCCAGCAGAGCCAGCACAAGAACGTCGGGAGATGGAAAACCAGATCCGCAACGCAGAAAGACAGAACCACGCCTGCCACGCCCGCAACCGCCCCAAGGCTGAACAACCCGCCACGACTGCGTACATACCCTTTCCGCAGCCGGGCAAGGTGGAAGAAGACAATCTCTTGCTGGGTCATCGCGCAGGCCTTTCGCTGGAGCCAAGCTACGCCCCTTTGCTTCGGCAATGAAAAGCGCCACCGGGCCGCTACATTACAGCGTTCCCGGCGCCTGGTCTCTTTGAGCGAGTCACGTGCGACTTTACTATACAGGCGGCCGCGGGCTGATGGCAATCGTTCCCCACATTCCTCAGGTCTGCCTGTAATTCAGAATCCAAACGCTGGTGGTTCCCCCAATGATCGTCCTGGGTATCGAGACAAGCTGTGACGAAACCGCTGCCGCGGTCGTGGCGGACGGAGAGGACGTGCGTGCGAGTGTGATCTCTTCTCAGGTGGCCTTGCACGCGGGATACGGTGGCGTGGTCCCGGAACTGGCTGCTCGAGAACACCTCAAGAACATCGTCCCGGTCGTCACCGCAACCCTCGAACAGGCGGACCTCACTCCCGCCCAGCTCGACGCGATCGCGGTCACCGCCTGCCCCGGCCTTGTGCCGGCTCTGTGCGTCGGCGTCTCGTACGCAAAAGGTCTCGCCGCTGCATCAAAGAAACCACTGGTCGGGATCAACCATTTCCTCGCCCACATATACGGTGCATTCCTCGAAGAACCCAGCCTCCTGGAAAGCCCCGAGACCTATCCGGTTCTGGCTCTCGTTGTCTCCGGGGGCCACACGGCCATCGTGCTCATCCGCCAGACAGGCCGAGCCGATATCATCGGGTCCACACTGGACGATGCCGCAGGTGAGGCATTCGACAAGGCCGCCAAAATCCTCTCGCTGGGGTACCCCGGAGGCCCGGTCATTGACCGCATCGCGAGAGATGGCAATCCGGAGAGCGTTGACTTCCCGCGCAGCTTGACCGGCCGAACCGGCAAGCCCGCAAAACCTGAAAATCGCTTCAATTTCAGCTTCAGCGGAGTGAAGACGTCCCTGCTGTATCGGGTCAAAGACTGCGAGCTCAACGACAGTGAACTCGCCGATGTCATCGCCAGCTACCAGGCCGCGATTGTGGACGTTCTGGTCACCAAGACCATCGATGCGGCCGGAGAATTTGCCGCCCCAACGGTCGTCCTCTGTGGCGGAGTCGCGTGCAACAGCCGTTTACGTGCGAAGATGGGGGAAACAGTCGCGGCGAGCGGACGAAGGCTGGTTGTTGCGGCACCAAAGTACTGTACCGACAACGCCGCCATGGTCGCAGGCTTGGCCCATCACTATGTCCGCCGGGGAGACCAGTCGGGATTCGATCTTGCCGTCCGGGCACGGCTGGCTCCCGACCTCGGCATTCTGCCCTTTGCCCCCGGGGCCTAACGGCAAACGTCTCCTGGAGATCTCTGATGACACAACAACTCAGTCAAACAGTGTCCGCCCTTCTTCTCGCCACGTGCTGCATTGCCGGAGGCGAGCCGATCGTTTTCGAGGTCAGCAACGGCCCATGGGAACGCTTCCGCCAGCCCGTTAGCCTCGCGGTCGCACACGAGTTGGCCGTTGCCCTTGAGGGACAACGCCTCGTCGAGCTCGATGCCGGGGGTGCCCCGGGGGCCGAAGCGCTCCACGCGCTGGATATGTCAACGGCCGACTCCGCAGTTCTGGCCTGGATTCTCCCCGGCATCACGCCCCCGGGAGAGACACGCCGGTTCGCTGTAGTGCCGCCGCTCGCCACGCCATCGCCACCCCCAACGACCGACCTAACCGTCACAACAACAGACGAGGCAATTGTCGTGTCCAATTCCTACTGCGCCGTCAGCCACCCGCTCAAAGGCAACGGTGGATTCCCCAACCAAGTTGTGTACCAGCTCTCCGGCCATGCCGAGAACAGGCTGAAATTCCTGGACCGCCTGTATCGGCGCGAAACGGGAGCACAGCCCTCCGCCGCAAACGACTCGGAAGCCCGAGCTCAAGTCGTTTTCCAGAGCCCAGTCCGAGTGGTCATCGAGAGTGAGACCGGATACGGGGGGGGGACCTCAAAGGCCCCGGGGAACATCCGCGCCACCTACCGCTATGTCTACACTCCCTACTCACCCGTTGTCGAGGTGACCGCAGCAATCACACGCGACGACACCAAGCTCTGGGACGAACTGCATTTCCTTGAGCTGTCGCGCGAAGACTATCACTACACGACGTTTGTTACGGGAGAGGCGCCCCTGCGACGCCCCATGCAGACGCCAGGAACAAAGAGTAAAGGGCACGGAGGCCAACACTGGGGCGTGATGGCGACAGAAGACGACGCCATGGGGGTAGGCTTCAGCGGAGCCGTGTGTTGGGATGCGTCCGACGAGTTCTACTACTACACATCAGCAGCCAGAAGCAAGTGGACGACGACTGAGAAGACCTTCGCGGGAGGACTCTACTTCGGGCCGGCCGTCAGCGATCTCACCTGGTACTCGCGCTGGCTCGGTCCAGACCGACAGCTCCGCGTGACGGCCCTGCGTGACGGAACCGTCCAGCTGGCCGGTGGGGCAGATCCCCAGCCCGCCAAGGGGGCCTATGAGCTCCGCAACGCAGCCATCCGCATCGTCTTTGCAGATCCCGCCGCCGGCTTCGACTGCCTGGCCGTGGAGAACCTGATCGAAGGAACGACCCGTTTTGTCGAGACTCGACCGGAAGCCCCGGGACTATGGAAGCTTGAGTTCCGCTCCCCCGCTCCCCCGAAGCCGGCCGAGGCGGATGAAGCTCCAGCGCCCGAACCGGTTTTCCTGAGCAACCGAGATCCTGCCGCCCGAACGGGCAAGCTGGGAAGGAGTAAGGGAAAGACCGAACTGGTCCTCACCTGGAAAGGGCTCGACCTGCCGGATGAACCTGATGCCATCGATGTGACCTGCCGGGTCGCTCTGGGCAGTGGGAACGCAACAAGTAGCTGGCGAATCAACGTCACGAACCGCAGCAAGCGGTTGGGGCTCTGGGAGGCCCAATACCCTCTTCTGGCCACCGTCGCCCCCAAAGGAACGGCAGATGTAGCGCTTCCCGGCGGGAACTGGGGTGGTCGGCTGCTCCGCAAATCAAAGTCAACCTGCGATGCCCCCTATCCCTCAACCAGGTGCCCCGCTCAGTTCATGGCCTTCAACCGCGGGGATGCAGGTCTTTACATCGCCGCCCACGATGGCGGCGCACGGGCGAAACGTCTCGTTGTGACCGCGCAGCAAGACGCAACGATTGCGACCTACGCCGAGGACATGGGCGTCCCCGGCTCAAGCCAGGTAGCCCCGTTTCCCGTCGTTGTAGCCGCCTATCACGGAGACTGGTGGGAAGCCGCCCGAATTTACCGCCGGTGGGCCTCCGAGCAGTTGTGGACGCGCAAAGGCTGGGTCGAGGACCGGAAAGACATCCCGCTGGAGTTCAAAGAGCTGGGCGTCTGGATGCTCGGAGGAGGGCACGGACGGGAAGCCCGCAGAATGATGATGCAGGCAGAGGCAGCGTTCCCTTTCACAGTTGGCCTCCATTGGTACAGCTGGCACATGATCCCGTTTGACCACAGCTATCCCGAGTACTTCCCCACCAAGCCGGGCGTGCCCGAAGTTGTCCGCGAACTGGTAGGCCGCAACCAGATCATGATGCCATACATCAACGGCCGCCTGTGGGACCGGGACATTGACAGTTTCGCCACGGGGATCGATGGAGCATGCAAGCAGCCGGACGGCGATGTCTACACCGAAATCTACGGATCCAAACGCCGACTCTCTCCCATGTGTCCGGTCACCAGGCTGTGGCAAGACAAAGTCAACGAGATCTGCGAAGGTCTGATCACAGACGTTGGGGTGAACGCGATCTACCTGGATCAGATCGGGGCCGCCCGCCCCAGAATCTGCTTCGACCCAACCCACGGTCACCCTCTCGGCGGAGGCCGCCATTGGGTGGATGGGTATCGGGACATGCTGAACCGAACGAAGGCCACAGCCACGGCCCACAACGTCACGCTCACCACGGAGAACACCGCCGAACCCTACATGGACAACATCGATGGCTACCTGGCCTGGATCCCTCGATTCGACACAGATATCCCACTCCTCCCTGCCGTCTACTCCGGCTACACCGTCTACTTCACCAGCCCGCAAGACGCCAAGGACACACCAAGGGCATTCCGCCAGGCCCAGGCGCGAGACTTCCTGTGGGGATGCCAGCTTGGCTGGAATGGCAGCTGGATTGTCTCCGATGCCCACCGCGAGAAAACCGACATCCTGATTGACCTCTGCAAGTACCGGTTGGCCTGCAAGGAGTTCCTCGTCTACGGACAGCTCGTGGACGAACTGCGCCTCACCAACACCGTGCCGACCATCACGACGACCTGGAACCGCCGCAAGCCTCATCCCGCGACCCTCCCCGCGATCATGGGAACGCTCTGGCGCACTCGCAAGAACGACTCCGCGATACTCGCCGTCAACACGGACGATCACCCGCATCGACTGATGGCCGAAGTGGACCTAAGCCGCCAACTACCGGACACGAAGGCCCCGCACGGCTGGCTCATCTCGCGCCGCACACCGGAAGGAGAGGCCCCCTTCATGTGGTCCGCTGACGGAAACGTTCTCCTGGACCAAACCCTCGACCCGGGTGAGATCCTGGCCCTCATCGCCAAGCCAAGCACCTCGCCATCACTCTCAAAGCCTGTTACGCAAGCCGGGACACGTGTCGCCAATGGCTCAACCGTGCCGCGCCTGAGGCAGGCGGCAGAGCAATTTCTCTTCGATGCTCGCTGCCGCCGTGCCTCACTCAAAACTGAGATCCCGCGGCACCCCATACGCTCCCCGGACGGCGAGCCCGTCGACCTGACGGTGCAGCTTCAAAACTCCGGCGACACCCCGCAAGTCGTCCGCCTCACCTGGCCGGACGACCACGAACAGAAGGTGACAGTCCCAGTTGGGGGAGCGACGAGCCACACACACACCTTCTGGCCGGCGACAGGTGTCGACCACTGGGCAGAGACCATCGGGATCGAGCTCGCGGACATCGCACCCGGCGAAACGTCCCAACTCCCAGTCCGTGGCTACCGAGTTCCGGCTGTTTCCGTGGCCCTGGGAACACCACCGGACGTGCATGGCGGGGAGAGCTTCATGCTGCCACTGGAGATCCGCAACAACAGTCGCTCCACGCGTAACATCGTCCTCCAACTCGATGCCCCGGGCACGTGGCAAATCGAGCCGACACGCCAGATCACATTCAATGGCCTCAAGCCGAACACTCGCCGGGATGTCCTGCTCAAGTGCCGTGTGCCAGATACCTCAGCCGCAAGCGTAGCACGGATCGATGCCCGAATACTCGAACAGGCAGGCAGCACATCCGTGAACGTTCTCAAGTCCCGTCCACGCACCACAGCCAAACACGCCACCGCACTCCCGAAGATCGACGGCATACTCCAGGACTGGCCCGCTGAACCGGCCCTCACGCTCGATCCGGCTCAGCCCGATTGCGTCAAGATCAGTGAAGGCTACAAAGGCGCCGCCGACTGTTCCGCCCGTCTCCGCTTCGCCTGGAGCAAAACTCACCTGTTCGTCGCGGCGGAAGTCCGAGACGATGTCCACCATCAGGAGGAGAAGGAGTTTCAGATATGGCGCGGAGACTGCATCCAGCTCGCGTTCCGGCAAGGCCCTCCCAACCCCAAGACAGGATACGACGGCACGGAATTCGAAGTCGGTCTGACTCAAGGACCTGACGGCAAGGCGGTCCTTTTCCAGTGGGCGCCCGGAGCCCGCGCCCTGACCGATGGCCAGCTGGCCGTCGTCCAAGCCAAAGGCACGACCGTCTACGAAGCCGCCATCCCCTGGACCGCACTCGGCGTGACAAACGTCCGCCCCGGCTCCCGGACGAGTTGGTCAATGACCATCAACGACAATGACGGGGAAGGGTTCCGAGGCTGGCTCGAATGGACGCCTGGCGTATGCGGCGCGAAAGACTCATCAGCGTTTGGCTGGATGCTCTTTCAGAAGTAGCTACGCTTGCTTCACGCCAATCCCGGCCACGCTGGCCTTGCAGCAGACACTCCCGTCGTCAAGAAACATAGTCGCGTCAGCCTTCATTCGCAGATGCCGGAATGCCGTCTTGGTTGAGCGGATGGTGACGTGATCCCCAGGCTTGACCATCCCCTTGAATTTCACCCGAGCGTCGGTAAAAACAGTCAACGTCTGCAGGATCTCTTCCTTAGGCATCATCAACGATGCCAGGAAGATACCGTGTGCGACCACGGCCGTCTGAGCGATCGTTTCGAGCAGGATGACGCCCGGGGTGATGGGGTTGCCCGGGAAGTGCCCCGCGTAGAATGTCTCATCCAGGCGATAGGTGTACTCAGAGACAATCGTCTCCTCGTCGATCTCCAGGATGTTGTCGATGAAGCGGAAGGGGTGTTGCTGCGGGATCAGCTCAAGAATTTCGTTGGTGGTCATCGCGCTCATGGTTGTTCCTTTGTATCTCGTCCAAGTTCCGATTCGTTCCAGTGTCTTTTCAGTGCCCTGTAGCATGGCGTTCGCCCGCCCGGGAGTCAACCGTCACATCCTTGCCGACAGATGGCACCGGCGGATCCCGCATCACACGAGCCGGGCAAGTAGCTCACGATCGATCTTTGCCTTGACCGTACGGCGGTCCAGTCCCAGGCGTTCTGCGGTTGCCACATAGTTCCCGGTCTGGGCATACGCTACGGTGCAGTAGGTCGTCAGCACCTCCTCCGCGGTCAAATCGCCCTGCTCGAAACGAGCCATAAATTGCTTCAGAGGATCCGCGGGCAGAGCGTGAGAAGGCCGGTAGTTCTGCCGAATCAGCAGGTACTTGACACACTGATCAAGTTCACGGACATTCCCAGGCCAACCGTACTCTCCCCCCAGATTCTTGCGGATCCAGGACGTTATCTCATCCGCAGTCTCGGCCACATCCTCGGTCTCCAGGAAACGCCGCAAGAGATGACGCACAAGTTTGTCAAGATCCCCAGGCGCGTCCCGGAGTTGAGACGACAGCGATGGCGTGGTCACGCGATCTGCGCAAAGCCGGTAGTAGAGATCATGGCGGAATGTCCCTTGAGCCATCTCGTAGTCAAGATCGCGGTTCGTCGCGGCCATGAGTTTGCCCTCGAACAGACGCGTCTCTGTGTCGCCCAGCCGCTGGAAGCGCCGCGTCTCCAGAACGCGCAGGAGCTTGACCTGGATCTCGGTCGAGATCTCCCCGATCTCGTCCAGAAAGACCGTGCCGTGCGGGCCGCATGCCTCAAGCCATCCCACATGGTCGCCAAGCGCCCCGGTGAATGCCCCTCGCCGATGACCAAACAGTTCCGACTCAATCAGCGTGGGCGATAGGGCAGCGAGGTGCAGGGGAAAGAAACCGGCTCTCGGAACTCCGGCAAATCGCTCGCCAACCGGATCGAAGGGGATGTATTGCGAGTGGGCGATCGCCTGAGCGACCAACTCCTTGCCCGTACCCGACGGTCCGGTGATGAGCACGGGAATGTCTGACATGTGTCGAAAGAGCAGGGCTCGGTATCGGCGCATATCATGAGAAAATATCGATTCCCATACCGTTGCACGCAGCCGCGCAGCCGGCAGGGACTCTCCCACAATGAAGCGGAAGATGTTCGTGAATGCACGGCGGATCTGGTACAGACATGCGAACAGATGTGAAATATCTTCGTCGGTAATCTCCGCAGCTTCCCCACTGCCCTCCACACGCAGGGCACGAACATCCCGGGCAAAGGCCCCGAAACAACGAACACGACGCGGCGCTCCGTCGCTCTCGGCGGCATCGTCGATCCTCAAGAGCGACTCGTAGTACCGGTAGTAAAGCGCATACAGAACGAGGTCCTGGTAGAGAGAGAGGTCCCGCCCCGCCGTCTGCCCATCCCGGAGTCGACTGGAGACCCGCTGCAGCAGTTCCTCCACCCGGTCCCGTATCCGCTCGAGATTCGCGTTCACTGCCCCCTCGCCCTCACGCAGACTCCACACCTGGCCCACGGGGGCATAGTCATCCCCCAGAAACCGGCGCTCCAACTCAATCCGCTCCGGCAGGAAGGGATTGACCGACACGAGCCCGGAGACCACCTCAGCCAACCCACGCTCATCAGCTGTGAACACTGCCATTGAATCCACTCCGTGTCATCCGTGCCGCGGGGGCGATGCAAACCAAGCCCCACTGATCTGCACCGAACCCCATCTCACTCAAGGCACGGCCTTCCCAACTCGACTCTCCCGCACTATACATTTGCTGAACACACAAGGCCATTAAACGTCTACCAAAGACACATATAAGGAACGCGTTCCCGGCGGAGAACGACCTCTCGGGCAACCCGTTACGGACTGCAGTGTGGTTCTGGCACCGCACGTGCATTCATCCGAGCGGCAATGCGAGCGAGTGTTGTCCTGTCACCTGCAAAGAGTCCATCAGAGGCGAATCAGAAAGATGAGTATCCGGAATCACCACCCTCGTGGAGGCCACCTGCGAATCCCTGGGTGCACGATCGTTCTGACCCTCCTGGCAGCGGGCGTCTCATTCCATCCCTCTCTGCCCGGCGTTCTGCAGTACAACGGGGGACTGCTTCACCACGCATCCTGGGAATTGCTGACCTGGCAGTGGGTCCACTGGTCCCCGAGCCACGCTCTGTGGGACATCGGTGCTTTCGCCGTACTCGGCACAGCGTGCGAACTCCGCAGTCGCCCCCGCTTCCTTGCTTGCCTTGGGCTGGCCACAGTCACGGGAGCCCTGAGCCTCCTGTGGATGCCACACGGCAACCTAGCCTGCCGAGGACTGTCGGGAATCGACTCCGCGCTCTTCGCGCTTGCCGCCACCGACTCAGCTCGCGCAGCGTGGCAGCGCAGAGACCGCGTCTCACTCCTTCTCGGAAGCGGTGCCCTCCTTGCGTTCGGCGCAAAAACAGCCGTCGAGTTGGGCACGGGACAGGCAATCTTCGCCGACGGAGGAGGCATGGTCGTTCTGACCGCCACCCATGCAGCCGGAGCTGCGGCCGGGGGCATGGCCGCCTTCTTTCCATCCGCCCAACTCCTGGCCACTTTGCGAGAGGCTTTTGCCCACAGGTCTTGCATCTTGGGTGTCGACAACACATTTTCTTCGGGAACGACGACAGTCCTACGCCCCAGTGTTGCCCGCCCAGGGCCATCCAGAGAACGGCCTCGCCCATGGAAATCGACTTCCACTCTGTCACTGCCAGGCTTGATGAGCTTCGCCGAACCAAGGCTGAACACACGGCCAGGAAACGCCTCAGTGGGCCGCGCGATACGGATGACTGGGGTAACATCCCGTTGGACAAACCGTTCACCTTCCATCCCCGGACCGACCACCCCGAGAAGTGGGTAATGGGGCCGCAGGCCTGTGGACAGAATTTCCGACTCTTTCTGGAGCAGACGCCAACCTATGTGAACGGGATGTCCTCCCTCCTGGGAGGCTACTACACCGTGTTCTCCCCGTACGTCAAGAGCTGGGACCCGACTCAGCACTGGACCCATCTGGAGGAGGACCACGAGCGCTACAACATCGTCCATGGAATCGCCTCAGGGCAACATTTCGGCATCGACCTGAAGATTGGCCTTGAGCTCGGTCTGGGAGGAATACTCCGCAAGATCAGGACGTGCAGGCGGGAACATGACGCACCGGATCAGGCGTTCTACGGAGCCCTGGAGGACGTCGTCATCGGGATCCAACACTGGATAGAGAATCACACCTATGCCGCTGAGGACGCAGCCGGACGGGAACGAAATGTCGACATTCGTGAGAATCTGGTCGAACTGGTGGCCATGAACCGGTGGTTGGTAACTCGTCCGCCGCGAACCTTCCGCGAAGCATGTCAGTGGATTGCATGGTTCCAGATGGCGGCCAGAATGTACAACGGGAGCGGTGCCGTTGGACGCCTGGATCACTACCTCTATCCCTTCTATGCGCGAGATCTGGCGGATGGCATTCTGGACCGTGAACAAGCCGTCCTCCACCTCGCCTGCCTGAACCTGAGTGATCCCCAGTACTACCATGTCGGTGGGATAACGCCGGACGGCGAAGATGCAACCAATGACCTGTCGTTCCTCGTCCTGGAGGCCGTTGAACGCCTGCGCATCCCCGCAAATGTGTCCGTGGGTATCCATCCGAAGATGGACCGACGCCTGTTGCGACGATCCATCGAGGTCCTCGCCAACGCCAAACTGGGAATCCCCCGCTTCTTCGGAGCAGAAAATGTGGCTCGAGGATACGCGAAGAACGGCATCCCCCTGGACGTGGCCCGGAGACGGGAGCAGGTAGGCTGCCATTGGACATGCCTTCCCGGTATCGAGTACAGCTTCAGCGATGTCATCAAAGTCAACTTCGCGAAGGTCCTTGATGCGGCCATCCAGGACATACGCAAAGTACCTGCGACGATGAGTGTAGAGGCCCTCTGGAACGCCTTTGACAGACACCTGAAGAAGGCAGTGAACGTCGCCGCTCAGGGCATCGACCTGCACATGGAGAACAAGCACAAATTCTCTCCCGAACTCGTCCTGGATCTGCTCTGTCATGGACCTCTGGAGAAAGGCGTGGACGCCAGCCATGGTTCCCTCGAGCACAACACGATCTGCATAGACGGTTCCGCCCTCGCCACCGCGGCGGACTCCCTGGCAGCTCTGGAGTGCCACATTGAGAAGCGAGGCGAGTTGACGTGGGAAGCCGTCCTTGAGGCTCTCGACACCAACTTCGTCAGTGACCCGCGCACCCGGGCTCTGCTGGGCACAACCCCGGCCTTCGGGCGGGACGGCGCACTGGGAGATCTCTGGGCAAAGCGCATCGCGAAACGCTTCACGGAACTGGTCACGGCGAACCCGAGTCCTCAGGGCTTCTGCATGGTGCCCGGCCTGTTCTCATGGGCCAGCACCATCCCGATGGGCAAGGCCACACCCGCCACCGCCAATGGCCGGTTGGCCGGGAGCCCGATCTCGTTTGGAGCCAACCCCGACAATGGCGTCCGCAAAGGTGGTCCGTTGACCCCGACAGGACTCGCCCGGGCCGTCGCAGAGGTACAACCCGGCTTTGGGAACGCGGCCCCCATGCAACTGGACATCGATCCAGGGCTGCTTGATAGCGAAAACGGTGTGGAACAGCTTGAAACGCTTATCTGGACTCACTTCGAGCTGGGTGGCACGCTCGTCAACGCCAACGTTCTCGGGAAGGCAGATATCAAGGATGCCTGCGATCACCCGGAGAAATACCCGGACCTCGTCGTCCGTGTGACCGGCTTCTCTGCCTATTTTGCCAGCCTCTCCGATGAATTCCGCCGCCTCGTTTACAGCCGCATCGTGTCAGAAGACGGCTGAGCCAGGACCACGTTGACACCAACCATCAGACGTCTGAAGGAAACGCCAGTATGCTCAAGAGAATCTCGACACCCATCTGTCTGTCAATCCTGATCGCAGGCACCCTTGTGACCACCTCCTGCGGCCGCAAGAAGTCCTCCGCGCCGGACGCCTCCGCAAAGCCTAAGACCACCTTCATCAGCATCGGGACAGGAGGCGTCACTGGAGTCTACTACCAAGTAGGCGGCGGCATCATGACACTGGTGAACCGGCAACAGACTGAGACAGGCATCAAGGCTTCATTCCAGGCGACTGGCGGTTCCGTCTACAACATCAACACGGTCCTGGCAGGCTCCCTCGAATTCGGGCTGGCTCAATCCGACCGCCAGCACCAGGCACTCAAAGGGCTCGCAGAGTGGCAGGAAAAGGGCCCGCGTGACACGCTGCGGGCGGTGTGCAGTGTCCACCCGGAGTCCGTCACCCTGGTCGCAGCGGAGGATTCGGGGATCAAGAGCGTAGCGGATCTGAAGGGGAAGCGGGTCAATATCGGCAATCCGGGCTCCGGGAATAGAGGGAACTCCCTCGACGTCCTGGCCGAAGCCGGTCTGGACTGGGAGACCGACCTCCACGCTGAAGCCGTGAAAGCAGCGGAATCCTCCAAGCTCTTGCAGGATGGGCGCATCGATGCGTACTTCTATACCGTCGGACACCCTGCCGGGGCCATAACAGAAGCGGCTGCGGGTCGGCGCCCCGTGGGGATCGTCCCGATTACCAAGATGGAAGGATTGATCGCCAAGTGCCCGTACTACGCCCCAACCACCATCCCCAAATCTCTGTACCCCAAGGTCACGAACAAGGCCGACATCGAGACCATCAGCGTGATGACCACTCTGATCACCTCGGCAGATGTGTCAGAAGAAATCGTCTATTCTGTGACCAAGGCTCTGTTCGAGAATCTAGACGAGTTCAAGACGATGCATCCGGCGTTCGCGTACCTCAAGCCGGAAACGATGGTCACGGCCGGACTTTCCGCCCCAATTCACCGGGGCGCCCTCAAGTACTACCGGGAAGTCGGTCTTCTGCCGACCGCGCCTTAGACCACCGGGTGCAGCCATGAACATCACTCTGGGTCTCGACCGTGCCGACACTCCGAAGACAGTCGGCACATGGGTCGGCATGGGCGTCAGTGAGTTCTTCGCAGGCTTTGTTCCGCCGTCCTGGTCCGAGACGTTCGGTTGGGAACTGAACCTGAACCGACGCTGTTTCGGCCCCGAGTGGCAATTCCGAAGTGCGGCTGATCTCGGAGCCGTGATCCACACCATCCACGAGTTTGGGGCTCGGGCCTTCATTGCCCTCAACACGCACCAGTATACAGACGTGCAATTGCCATTAGTGCGTGAGGCCGTCGAGGCCGTTGAGCCCTTTGGGCCTGATGCCTACATCCTCGCCGATCTCGGTCTGATCGCCGCCCTCAAAGAGTGGGGCATTGAGCGTCCGCTCCACCTGAGCACAGGCGCCGCCTGCTTCAACAGCGAAACCGTCCGCTTCTATTGCGAGCAGGGAAACATCGAGAGGGTCATTTTCCCGCGCAAACTCTCCCTGGCCGAAATCCTGACCGTCACCGCAGAACTCAGGGATCTCCCCCTGGAATACGAAGCATTCATCATGGGAGGACGCTGCCCCTACAACGACGAACTTTGCTTCTCGTGGCATTCGGGCGAAGGCCAGAACCTGTGCGCTCGAGCTGCAGCACCCAACATATCGACCCGACGCCGTTTCCCTGACGACTGGAAAGACATGGCGGACGAACTCATCGCACTTGCCGATCCCCTCGATGGCTTCAGCAGAGACGGTCCCCTGGATCGGCTGCACCAGGCGATCGACGCCCCGCAGACACCGACCGTTGCCCTCCCACCATCATCCGGGGACGACCAGAGCGACGGCCTGGCCCTGCGCCTGACCCAGCTGATGATGATGAACTGCGGCCTCTGTGCCATCCCGGCCCTCAGGGAGGCCGGCATCCATTCCGTCAAGATCATCAGCCGAGGCGAGATGTGGAAGAAGGTCCGGATGACTGAAGCCGTGAAGGCCGTCCTGGATCTCCGCAAACCCACCCAGGAGGACTGCCAACAGATTCTGAGCAGCCCTGCATTCTGCAACCACCTCGGCAGCTGCTTCTACGATGTACGCTCTCCGAATGACCGCGCCATTCCCCCGGAGCCACAGCCCTGACCGAGAACGTCATGACCTGAGGAGAAGCCATGGAACTGGCGGTCTACTTCGCCCAGATTGAGCACGTCCTCGACCTTGAAGAAGCCCTTCGTCCGGTCGAGATCGAGCGCCTGCCCGGGTTCCTTTGGACGGCCATGTTCGACGACATGAACGCCGTCGAATACTCCACCCATGCAATGACCGTGAAGTGGCTCGAAAGCGTCTACGAGCAGGGAGGAGAACTGTCGCGCCTCTACTTCGGCCAGGAGTTCTGCGAACACCTTATCCCGCCGCCCGAAGATGCCCTTCAGGCCGCGTTTGCCGCCCGTCAACTGGGATGGGGATTCACCTACGTAACCGGCTCGGTGACCGACGCGGGTCTGCAGCGAACCACAGCGAACTTGAAAATCCTCGACCAGAACGGTCTGTCCTGCGAAGTGGTGGTCAATGACTGGGGCGTGCTTCGCTGCCTGCGGCGACAGTTCCCGGACTTCACCCCAACTATCGGTCGGCTTCTCCTGCGGCAGCAGCGGCTGGCGCGCTTCAGTGATATCTCGTCCCGCCCCGTCAACACCCGGGAAATTCAGACGTCAGAGAGCGCGATCAGGACCAACCAGCGCAGTGTGTTGCGGAGCACAAACGTCAGTAACGCCGCGTACAGGAAACGGATCATCGACGCCGGGGTCCAGCGGCTGGATCTGGACATCGTCCCCCAAGGCATTGATCTGCCCGAAGACAAGTGGGGATTCGAGGTGAGCTGCTATTATCCATGGACCTATGTCACAGGAGGGCGGAACTGCCTCACTGCCGCCCTCCATGACCCGGTCCGGCAGCATGTGGTCGTGGACGGGCCATGCTCCCGCCCCTGTCGGCAGATCAATCGGACGCTTAACGAGTCCACGGAACCATCGATCGTGCAGCGCGGGAACACCGTCTTTGTCGTCAATCAGGACTACGCCATCCCTTACCTGGATGGGACAATCCCAATCGACCGCATCGTGTTGGAGCCATACCTGCCGGTCTAACGCCGACGCCAGATCACTTCAGCTCTACACGCCCGTAGGCACTGGGATCCTGGAAATTCTGGCTCGTGCCATGCCAGACAATCTGAGCCTTCCGCCCTCCCCCCGAATCATCGTCATCCACGGCGAGATCCACACCAAAGACGCGGCCTGCCTCCCCACTCGGGAGGGGAACGAGAAGCTCGGCCTGCCAGCCGCCCGCCGTGCGCCAGGCAATTGCACGGGTCCCGGGGACAGGCCGGCCGGCAATGTCATCGCGTCGTTCCCCGTCCGGCGCACGAAGCATGATCTGGTAGACGCCGGCGGACACGACGGGACTGCCGACCTCTGACTCCTCGCGCAGGTCAAGGAAAAGCTCGATGCAGTCGCCGTTGTAGGGTCCGCGAGCTGCCGGGTGGATCCCTCCATGATCACGGATATCCACGGCCACGTAGAGTCCCCCGCTACACCATCCGAGCCAGAACCGGGCAGAGAGGTCATCCGTTCCCTTCCAGGCATCGGCTTCCGCCGTGCTGGCGAACGGATCAGCCACCCCAATGACGACCTGACGACGCTGCGCAATCTCATGAGGAGGCACACCCTCGAGCTCATCCAGCCGGCCGTCCAGGACGACCTCTTCCACTCCATTCACAGCGTGAACAACGCGCTCCTCGGCAGCTTCTGACAACATCAGGCTACCGACAAAACCAAATCCGGAAACCAGATGCACCTGAACGTGGTCGCCAGGCTCCAGCCACACCGCGTCGGACACAGCAGCCCAGCCATAGGCACGCTTCCCCCCGGGTTTGCTCATGATGGCAACAGGTGATCGGCCAGGGTCCGCGGTTGGCTCTAACGGAAGCAGATGCGTCCCAGCAGCTCCTACGTGCCGCACCTCATACCATGGCAGTCCGGCATAGAGATCGCGTGCATGCCCTGTCCGCAACTCCACCTCAATCCGATAGTTGCCGGGACGAATTCCACGCAACTCCCACCCCAAGGCGTCCCCAGGATCCGGCAGACCATATACACGCCGATCCCCGTGGTGAGCAGGTGAGCTGTGATTCTTCACCGGCCTGTCCGCGTTGACCTCGCTAACCACTGCGCAATCGTCGACCGGAATCACAATCCGACGCGCTCTCAGCCGGGCTTGGGCGAACTGCTTCCCGCTTCCGTGGAGGATGAGTGGATCACGCCCGGCAGAAACCACGACGCCATCGGCCTCGTTCAGGAGTTCAACGGGGTTTCCCCAGATGTCGATCGCACGTGACGATGGGCCGGTGGGCAGGATCACGTCCTTATCCCCTCGCCCGGCGTGCCAGATGACCGCGGTGGACTGCTCCGGGGCACCATCCGCCCCCCAGAGGTGCATGTGGAGTTTCCCAATGCCCAGGTCGGTCCGAGACCGGTAGCGAAGCCCCTCGAGCTGCTGAGCGGCGTTTGCCACCGCAAAACAAATGAGCCGAAGGGAACCGTCTTCACACAGCAAAGGCTGACCGCTGCTGACACTGGAGTACCAGAACAGTTTCTCAACGCCCCCCGCAACGTTGAGGTAATAGTGACGCGCCGCGAAGGCTGCGGCGTCCCCTTCGGTAATGGGACGGAACGGCCACGACGCTTTCCAGTTGGGCGCCAGTTCCCTGGGGGCCTTAGCCAGAATCTGTGCCTTGGTGGCCGGCCGCCCACCCGGACGACGATCCTGCCAGTATCCGACCTCGGTATTCCAAAGGGGCAAGTCAGCAACACCATGCTTGACCATGAGTTTCCTCATGGCGACAAGCCGCCCCTCGAGGTTCGCGCTCTCCGGAGAATCAGGTGTGGTGTAAGCATGGAACGAGAGAACATCCATGTACGGTCCGGCCCCGGTCGCGAGGATGGCGTCCGTCCAACTCAGGAAATCACCGGTGCCGGAGCCGCCGACGATACGAATCGCCGGGTCGACCAAACGAGCCGTCTCGTAGGCGACCTTCAAGAGAGCGACATAGTCCTCCACAGTCCCGCGGAAAAAGCCGCTCTTCAGATTCACTGAACTCCCGGTATTCGGTTCGTTCCACACCTCAAAGTAGCGCACTCGCCCCTTGAAACGGGTCATGTACTCACGGCAGTAGTCGCGCCAGTCCTCAATGTTGGTGGGAGGAAATGGTGCTCCGGCTCCGCAGTAGTAGCCGATCTCGGGATGCCGGCTTGCCCAGGCTGGGCTGTAGGCCAGCACAGCCAGGACCTCGAAGCCATCCGCCCGGAAAGTGGAGACCTTCTCCTCCGTCGCTGCGAAGTCGAACTGCCCTTTCCCGGCCCGCTCGTGGGCGCACCAAACATCCCCTGAATCCCACAGGCGAATCCACTTAAACCCGCTTTGATAGAGTCGCCTCAAGCCGCCCGGATGAACGCCAAAAGGCGAATCAGCGGACAGGCTTGACGCAGGAGGAATGCTGACGACGCCAACCGCCAGCTCAGCCGCGTATCGATGGGCACCCCACTCCCCCTCAAGTAGAACGGTGTGACACCCGTTGACGTTGCTCGACAAGCGGACGGTTGTGGTGGAGGTGCCGAACGGCTCGAGTGTCACATCACCTTGACTCCCCGCGACCACAGAGCCGTCGGGAGACAGGAGCTTCACCTCGAAATCCCCTGTCACCGAACGGTCGACGTAAGACGCCGTGCGCACGCCAAGGCTCAAGGGCTCCCCCTTCCGGAATAGCGCGTGCGTACGTTCGCAAACCAACGAAAAAGACACCCGCTGCCGTTCAGGAGCAGCTAGAAAACGCACGTCCCTGACCTCGGCCCAGTGGGCCTGTGCCCGGATGCGCAGCCGTCCCTTCCCGGAGACGAAAATGGGGTCGACACTGATAATGTCCCCCACATAATGCGGCCACTGCTTGCTGGTACGCAGTGGTTTCATGCCTGCCGGAGCCCTGAAACGGACCTCCGCAGACTCCCTACCTGAGGCATCAACAAGACACGCACGGTAGACGCGAACGAGGTTCAGTGCGTTGGAGGCCGTGTTACCTGTGCGGACAGTCAGGCCAAGAAGGTAAGCCCCTTGTGCCATATCGGGAAGGGCCCATTCGAGCGTCTCCTTCCCCGTTCGGATGACATGCGCAGGGCTCGTGTCGTCCGCAGTCTGCCCGGTCTTCGCCGCCGCAGCTCCAGCGAGACGAGCAACAGGTCCCTGCTGGCCCCGGAGCATGGGAACGAGGAGCAGAGCTAGAGCCATGCAAACGCGGGTGGTGGCTGGTTGATGCATGACTCTCCCCGGGATCAGCCAAGCGCGACGGGATTCGTCCAGGCCCGACGCCCCAGGTCATCCACAATCTGGGCTCTAACGTAACCAACCGACGGAGCAAGCTCAGCGTCCGCACTGGTCAGCGCCTCACCGGGGTCAGCATAGAAACAGCGACCAGCCGAACAGCGGCACATGAAATGGATCTCCCGAACAGGAGAACAGCGCAACGTCACGTTCCCTCCCTCAACCCGGAAGTCGTCGATCTGAGGCCCGGATGAGGCATAGTAGGAGCCAGCTCGAAGGGCACTCATGACGGCGTCCGTTGATCGCTCGGCGGCCTTGATCATGGTCCAGCCCATGAAAATATCTCGCCCCCGGTGCACGTCGTCTACGGCAACGGCGGGGAGCCACGTCCCCCCGGCAAGCAGGTAGTCCCAGACCACGGAACTGTCGCCTTTGCCGATCTTCGTGCACGTCGCGTTGTAGACCTCCACGCCGATCAGACCATCGAGGCAGCGGATCTGCTCCGCGGAGTGCCCACACCAGTACGGATGAGCAAAAATGACATCCCCACCTGCCGTCCTGACACCGTCGATCATCTCCTGTGCAGGCTGCTCTTCATTGTACTCGAAATCCGCCGGGACGTTCAAGCAAACGAGGTGGTAGACACTTGCACCCGGACAGGCCGGATGCGCTTCGAGGCTGGGGATGACCAGAAGCCCCTCGGGTCCTTCTCCCTCAAGAACAGTGACCGTTCGATGGTCCGTGATGGCAAGGACATCATAGCCCGCGTCGCGGTACTGCAGGGCACGTTCTGCAGGAGTTGTGTCTCCGTCAGACTGCGTTGAGTGAGTGTGTAGGTTGGCTTTGAGCCACTGCCCAGGAGCTTCGAAGGGGTTGGCAAAAGTCATTAGTAGTGAGTCCGTTCAAGCGTGGAAGGGGAACAGCGCCCGTCCAGCCAGGGAATGGCCGGGCGGGCTCGGACAGTCACAAGCCGCTGCCGGCGTTACACCACCGGAACAGCTTTCCCGCACCTGGCACTCTCGATCTCAAGCCGAACAAGAGCAACGGTCTCCCGAGCGCTCTCCGGACTGACAATATCGGGTTTGCGCCCTGTACGGATGCAGTCGAAGAAATAGACTTGCTCAAGGAAGTACCCGCTGGCTGACGAGATATTGAGTCCCGTCTGAAGACTGCCAATTGGGTTCGGCAGTTCAGGTGACTCCGATTTCCCATCTCCCCGGTACAGGCTGAGCGTCGGGCTGTGACGGTTGCTGTACTCCAGTGCACCATTCTCAAATGCGGCCAGATAACTCATCACGAACGGGAACCCATCCGGCAGGTCGGCGCTGCCCTCAGCATGGACGGTGACATCCGGGTAATGGTACTGTGTGAAACAATGGTTGAAGCCGCCTTCCTCGCCCTCGCTTGCCCGTGTCTGAACAGCTGTTGGTTTCCCCAGCAACCACAGAGCCATGTCGGAGTCGTGGATGTGCCGGTCAAAAATCTGCGTCCCGCCACGCTCCTCATCCAGGAACCAATTCTGCCAGCCACGGCTCACGCCGCCCACTCGGAACATGGACAACGTGAGTAGACGCCCGAGTTCACCCGAGTCCACCATCTGTTTGAGGTACACGTATTCGGGCCAGAAGCGCAACACCTGGCCAACGGTCAACAGCTTGCCAGTCCGCTCGGCCGTCTCGATCATGGCCGTGCACTGGTCAGCGTTCAAGCTCATAGGCTTCTCGGAAAAAACGTGCTGACCGGCCTCCAGAGCCTGGATGGCCAACGGACCGTGCAAATACGTCGGAGCGCAGACAAACATCGCGTCAGTCACGCCGGCCTCAATAAACTCCTCACCGGAGGCCCATGTCTTGACGCCCAACTCATCCTCCACCTGCTTGCGCAAGTCCTCCTGGACATCAGCAACGCCGACTAACTCAACACCCTCGTGTTGCGTGAGCAAACGCGCATGCGTCCGCCCCATCGGACCGTACCCACAAAGCCCAGCTCGAATGGCCACTTTTCAGTCCCTCGTTTCGGTACAAACCACATCAATGAACCTAACCCACAGAGGGGGTCAGATTCCCTCATCTGGGCCCACCATAACAAGGCATCAGAGGAATGCAACAGGAAACCCACAAGCTCCGAGCGACCGCATGCCGCGTCCATCGTCAGAGAAGGATGCCAGGTCGATTGCGCCTCACGGCATCACTCGAAGACCTGCACCTCATCCAGCAGAAGCACCCCCTCACCAGTAGCATTAACCCGCACGTAACGAGCCGCAACGCCGGCGGTCAGAGAAACGGCAAAAGGACGCTCCCCGGTCCGCCCAAACTCGGCGATTGTCCGGAAATCAAGCGCATCAACAGACAGCTGTACCCGCAACGGAGCCGGGTTGACACCGAATCCGGGAGTTGGAGTCGCGAAGATCTCCACTCGCCGTACGGTTCGGACCTGCCCAAGATCAAGTAGCCAAGCCGGATTCTGGTAACACTCCGTCTCGCAGCCTGTTCCCGGTCGTGTATCCCCATTCACGGCCCGACTCGAGGCGCACCTGATGGCGACATCCTCCGGATCGGAGCCAACCAGTTCGGTTCGCCGGCCATATGCCACATTCGCCACTCCCACAGCCTTCCCCGACCAGGTGAATTCCATCCCCAAATCAACCCCGTCATACAAACCACAACGCCAGATAAAGAACAGCCCGAGGCCCCCGCAGATCGACGCGGCAACCGCAGCCCACCGTAACGTTGGAGAACGCAATCCAAACGCCAGGAAGCCACCCGAAAGGGCCAGCATGCCACAGCTGGTCAATACGCCGAGAGCCGCCCCCCAACTCCAGTAGCGAAACTCCACGACAGCCGTCCCACGGGGTACCGAAACACTCGGGAGGAGGCCATTTGCGGGCAACACGGGAACTTCCCCGCCATTCACCCATACTGACCAGTACCCGGGTGCCACATGCGATAGAACAACCTGAGCAGGTGACGGGCTCACAGCCCGGAATACCAGGCGGTTGAACGAGCTGTGGAGCAACTCCAAAGCGGGGGGAGACGCCCCATCCGGCAAGGAAGCCTGCGCGTCTGTGAGGGACAACCCTGCGACGTAGGCTGTGTCTTCACGGCGCTCAAGCCACATTGCCCGAAACACCTCTCCGGGATCCGCGAATCCTCGTCTTCGGGCATACACCTTCGCCAGTACCGGTTCAACAAAGGCCCGGCGAGCCTGCCGTAACACTGCCGCGGAACTCATCCCGAAACCGGGATGCTGACGGTAATCAAGCGACTCACGCTTCTCGGCGTGCATCGTCGCCAGAGATGGCGTCCGTCTGCGGGGCCAAAGCCAAGTTCCCAATGCCAAGGTCATGGCGGTCTGCATACACACCAACACAGCCGCAGCCAGCTGCCAACGCCTCCTGGAGGCGGAGGACAGGCCCTGCCCCAACAAAGCCAAGAGGCTGCCTGCCCCCAAAATAGCCAGAACCAGAGGAGCTCCCGAGGGTACCTCAAACAGCGCCATGGGGCACATCTCTGACCAGTTCGCCTCGCTCAGAGCCCCAACAAAGACTACAGGACAGAGGCCAAGGGAAAGCCACAGCAGCAAGACACGTGCCGGCAGGACCTTCCCCAGGATCTCGATGTCCGGCGCTTCTTCGTGCCACAACCACCCCAATGCCATCATCACCAGAGGCAACAGGACGATGGTTGCGCGCCCCGCAATTCGGAAGGACGAAGCAAACGGTAACAGCCGCCAAAAGGCGTAGTGTACCGGAAGCCGTCCGCCCTGCATATGGAGAAACAACACGCCCCCTGCCGCCCAGAGCACCCAGATCACCTTCGGCAGACGTCGCTTTCCCAAGCGGAGCAAAGGGATAAGGAAGAACGGTAGAACCAACCAACTACCCCCAAATGCACCATGGACATCCGCCGCCAACGGGGATGCTGCATTCGCGACAGTCCCCATCACCGTATCGCGGAACCCGTCCGCCCAGGCATAGTCACGCCCTATTCGCCCCGCGCTGCGAGCCACAAAGTCGAGGCAGAACGGCAACGTGTAAGCCGAGGCCAACCCTACGCCCATCGCACACGCCCCAGCAACACGCGCGTAACCGGCAAACAGGCCCGGTCGCCCTCCGGAGGGGGCATGCCCCACCATCAGCGCCACGTAGTGCGGGGCAATCAGGGCCACAACAGCCGCCCCCAACAGGCCGTAGTACATCATCTGGGGATGCCCGCCCGTCATCAGCAGGTAGGTCGCACCGACCATCGCTACCCGTCCTCGCAGGCGCTCCGGCGCCAAGTTGTGCCAGAGAATGGCCCCGCACAACAACAGGAAGCCGGTGTAGTTCTCCAGGGACGCACCATAGCGGAATAGATCCAGCATCCGCATGTTATAGACCGTGATGAAAGACAGAATGAACGCAACCACAGCCTTGACACGGAGTGCCCGGAGCACCAGTAGCAGGGCAAGATGCGTCCCCCCAAGGCTCAGCAGTCGCAAACAGGTGTTCCAATCAAGGGCCAACCCAGACCAGTAGCCTGGCATCGCGGCGGCCAACCATGTCTGTGGATGCCAAAGCCCCCCCAACGTCAACGCACTGGCCGACTGACCGCCCGCAAACCCGGGAATAAAGAGCGGGAAAGCCCCCGTCTTGACAGCGAACATCAACTCCATCTGGTTCTCAATGGGATACTGCTGGTAATCGTTGCCAATCAGCCAGGGGGAGACGAACGGGAGCATCCAGGAGAAGACGACAAACGGCAGCAGGAGAACGAGTGCGTAGGGGAACGCCCCGCGAATGCGCTGGCAGAGCGCCTCCCTCATACAACCCCATTCCCATCTGAGCCCTCATCCGCGGGAACTGTACTTCGAGCCAGCCGGTACTCCCGAGGCTCATCACCGTCCGTGCGGCCCATCGGCACATTCCGAACCCCGGACAGCCAGTAGAGGGGGTAGCCCTGGCCCTGCACAAAGATCCTACCGACGTAAGCCCCGATAATCGCCATGCAAAACAAGATCAACCCAGTGAAGAAGAACAGCAGACAAATGAGCGAGGTCCATCCCTGGACTGTTCCGTGGAAGACGAAATGCACCACCAGGGAACGGACAAGGTACACCAGGCTGATCCCCCACAGCACGAGGGATACCCCGGAAATCGCGCGAATTGGGAAAGCCGTGAAGCCGAGGGTGGCATCCAGAGCCAGGGTCACCATCTTGAGGAAGGGATACTTGGTGCGACCGGCGAAGCGAGGATCCCGATCATAGGAGATGACGCACTGCCTGTACCCAGCCTGCGCAAACAGTCCCCGCAGGAACACGTGAGGCGTACGAAAGCTGCGGACAGTCTGCTGGACGGCCGGCACAAAAGCACGGAAATCACCGCAGTCAGGGATGATGTCCGCTCCACCAAGACACTTCATGAGCAGATAGAAAAGTCGGGCGGTCCCTAACTTGAACAAGGTCTCCCCGGACCGACGCCGTCGTTGGGCATGGACAACATCAAACCCCCGCTCGACCTGTGCCACCATGTCCAGGACCAGTTCGGGTGGATCCTGCAAATCCGCGTCTATCGTTACTAGCAGATCCGCTTCGGCAAAGTCAATCCCGGCCATCAGAGCAATCTGGTGCCCTCGGTTGCAGGCCAGGTGAAGTACCTTCACGCGCTGGTCCTGAGCAGCCACGGTATCGAGGAACTCAGCGCTGCCGTCAGCGCTGCCGTCGTTGACAAACAGGAACTCCCAGGAACGTTCAGGGAAGCCCTCGGCCAAGACGCACACACGCCGGTAAAATTCCGGAAGACTCTCGACTTCATCGAAGCAGGGAACAATCAAGCATATGCGCCGAATCATCAAGGACCACACATCCGCGTTTGGTCGGCCATCGGGTCGGGGAGACGACAAGGAAAGCCAGATAGCTTCACCGTGACGATGGGCGGCTCAGCACCAACCCGTTAGTCACACTGGTAGGGAAGGTAGTGTCCGGCCCTCCGGGATACAAGGACGGGAAGATCCCCAACTTGTCGGCAGGAAAAGATGCTTGATTTTCCGGCCCCGCAATCTACTGTCGCCAAGTACCTCCTCGCCGATACGACAGGGCATTCATGAAACACGTCGGACCTCCTGCAGTCAACCCACATCCCGCAGTCATAGCGGCCGGACTGGCGCTGCTCTGTCTCGTAGCCTATTGGCCCGTCAGGACCTATGACTTTGTCAACTTGGACGACGACCTCTACGTCTACGAGAATCCGCACATAAGGGACGGGCTCACGCTCCAGAACGTGCATTGGGCTCTCACCGCTGACCTCCTCTTTGAGTCAGATAACGCCGACTACTGGGCACCAGTCACCGTCCTTTCCCGTCTGGTAGACGTGTCCCTATTCGGCTTGTGGCCAGGGGGGCATCACCTCATGAATGTCCTTCTCCACGCAATCAACGCGGCCCTCCTGTTCCTGGTTCTCACCCGCTTGACCCAAACACGATGGCGAAGCGCATGCGTCGCGGCCCTCTTTGCCGTCCACCCAATCCATGTTGAGTCGATTGCTTGGGTGACCGAAAGGAAGGACGTCCTCGCCGCCTTCTTCTGGATGTTGACGCTACTTTCCTACGTCAGCTTTTGCCGCTCTCCGAAGCCATCTCGCTACGCTCTGGTGCTCGTGAGTTTCACTCTGGGGTTGCTGGCAAAGCCGATTCTGGTCACGCTCCCCGCCGTCATGCTCCTTCTCGACGTCTGGCCTTTGGAGCGCCTGAATGTCCAAGATCTCGTCCGGCGCCCGGAGCGTCGCCTGCTGGGCCGACTGATCCTTGAAAAGGTCCCTCTGCTGGTCCTGTCCCTTGCCTCCGCCAGTATCACCCTTTTTTCTGCAGGGCGAGGGGGATCGGTACGCTCCTTCGCGACGGTCTCGGTAGCCGAACGCGCCTGCAACACCGCAACCGGGTACGGCCTCTATCTCGGCAAACTTTTCTGGCCAACAGACTTGGCCGTCTACTACCCCTTGCCTGACACAGGAGTCTCCGTTGTCGGCCTCGGGACGGGGGCCGCGCTGCTGGCTGCAACGCTGCTGATCGTCTGGAGAGCCGCCCGGCTTCCCTTTGTGGCAGTCGGGTGGTTCTGGTTCGTTGGCGTCCTCGTGCCTGTCATCGGCGTCGTCCAGGTGGGCGAGCAGAGCATGGCCGACCGCTTCGCCTACCTACCGGCTATCGGCCTCTATATCGCCTTGGTGTGGACCGTCGCACAACTGGCGGAACACCGCCGGGCCGCGAAGCTCATCGCCGTAGCTCTTGGTTGCACCTGTCTCCTAACCCTCCTCGTACAGACGACGCGGCAGGTAAGAGTCTGGCAGACAAGCGAAACGCTGTTCCGCCATGCCGTTTCGGTGACCAGAGACAACTATCTTGCCCACATGAACCTCGGTGTGACGCTCGCGGAACAGGGGCGCCACGAAGAGGCCATCACACACCACCGGAAGGCCGTCGCTGCACGTCCATCCTACGCTCTCGCCCACCTCAATCTGGGAGTAGCTCTTCGGGCTGTTGGGCAGGTTGATGAAGCCATCGAGTGTTACCGCCGAGCACTCGCGGTTAACCCACAGCTGGTCTCCGCACTTTTGAACCAGGGGGCCGCCTTGGCCGAGCGAGGAGAAACAGTCAAGGCCGAAGCCCTTTTCTCACAGGCCGCCCACCTGGCCCCCGAAGATCCCATGCCGCTGGTGCGCCTCGCTCTTCTTCATCTCGATGCCGATGAGCAAGGGAAAGCCCAGGTGGCCATTACCCAGGCTCTGGACAAGCCGCTGTCGAGCGCTGCTGCCGCGACCAATCTGGGCGTAGCCATGTTGCGCCTGGGCGAGACATCCGGCGCGGTGACCATTCTGCAGCAGGCGGTACAACTCCAGCCCAATCTGGTCCAGGCCCGGGTCGCGCTCGGCGACGCGCTGCGCCAGTCCGGAGACCGGGAGCAAGCGGTCCTTCACTACCAGGAAGCCCTGCGCATCAACGGGGACTTTACTGAAGCGCTCGTCAATCTGGGGGCGACCTTCCTGGAGTTGGGCAAGGCCGAAAGTGCCGTCCCAGTTCTCCGGGCAGCAGCGGAGCGTCAACCGGAAGATGCCGGGATCAGAGGCAACCTCGGAAAGGCCCTGCGGGGAACGGGCAACCTCGATGGCGCCGTAGAGCAGCTGCAGGCATCCCTGGCTCTCGCCCCGGATCAGGCCGACATCCACAACGCATTGGGAGGACTGCACGCGACACAGAACAAGCTCTCGAGCGCGGTTGAGCATTTTTCGGCGGCATGTGAACTCGCCCCGGAGTTGCACGCCGCCAGAGTAAACCGGGCCCGGGCGTTGCGCTCCCTCCACCGTGATGCTGAAGCCGTGAAGGACCTGCGCACCGTCTTGACTGCGATCCCAGGTTGGCTTCCTGCGACAGCACTGCTGGCGGAGACCCTGGCGATGTCCAATGCCCCAGGCGTTCGGAACCCGGTGGAAGCAGTGCGGTTGAGTGAAGACGTCTGCCGACAGACCGAAAATCGGGACCCGGCCGCCCTACGGATCCTCGCCCGGGCCCATAGCGCGGCTGGCAGCCGGAAAAGGGCAATGGACACCGCCAATCAGGCTATCAAACAGGCGAACTCCCTGGGGCTGAGAGAACTGGCGGGTGCCATCCGCGCGGAATTCAAGACAGAAAACAGCAAGAAGGGGGCAGAAGCCGGGCTGCCGGCCACCCCATGACAGCAAATCTGCATAGCCCACGCTAACGAAACAACAAGAGGCCACCCAACATGAAGATCGTGTGCTTTGGTGACAGTCTGACCTCATGCGGCGGGGAAGCCGGACGCTACAGCGACGTCCTGCAGGACCGTTTCCCGGACCACACCATCATCAACAAGGGAGTCGGTGGTGAAGGCTTTGAGGAGGCGGGTGAACGCTTCGCAGAGGACGTGCTCGCACTCAAACCAGACATCGTGCTCATCGAGTTCGGGGCCAACGACTGGTGGCGCGATGAACGTCCCCATGACGTCTGGGCCAGTGACCTGGAAGGCCTGGTGACCAGGATGCGAGACGCCGGAATCCAGGTCGTCATCCTGGGAGTGTTCGGACAGTACCGCGACAGCACCGGAGCTCTGGTAGAGAAGACCTACGGTACCGATGAGCGTGCCGTTGCCTACCAGCAGCAGGAGCGGGCGATCGCCGAGAAGCACGGCTGTGCCTACATCCCGAACATCCAGGTCGATATCATTGAGAACAGGTGTGGCTGGCGCGACCGGAACCATCCCAATGAAAACGGCAACCGTTACGTGGCGGACGCCATTGAACCTGTACTCGAGCGACTCCTCTCCGCCTCTGCCAGTCCTGTCCGGAAGCCCGGACTCATGACCACCCGCGACATGTGGGATGAAGCCGTGGCCCTGGCTCCTGATCAACTCGCCGCCGTCGACGGGGCACGACGCATATCCTACGCCCAGGCAGGGGAGATGGTCGCGCAGCTGGCCGCCGGTATCTACTCACTCGTGGGCAAGGGGCATCCTCGCGTGGCCGTCTTCCTCCCAAACTGCCTCGAGTACTTCATCATCTACTGGGCAGTCCAGAGGCTCGGCGGCGCCATCGTCCCTCTGAACACGTGGCTCAAGCAGGACAGCCTCGCCGCTGTCTTCAAAAACGTGAGTCCCGACCTGCTGATCGTCCGCGATGGCAGGGAAGCCCGGATGTTTGCGGACATCGCGAGCGATGCAGCGACGTGCGTCGTCACGGTCCGCCCGGGGAAAGACGCGGACCTGCCCACGCTTGACAGCCTCTACGAGTCTGACCCGAGCATTCCCGAGATCGCCCTCTCCGGAGATGACATGTCCATTATCATGCACACATCGGGAACGACATCAGTCCCCAAGGGTGCGATCATGCGACACAGCGATCTGATGTTCAACGTGATGACCACCATCAATGCACACCAGTTCTCCACCTGTGATGTTCACATCCTGGTCAATCCCATGTTCCATTGCACGGCCCTGTACAGCTCGTTGCCGACGGCCGCCTACCAGAAGACGCCCGTGATCATCACGTCTGACACGAAACCGGAAGGTCTGATGGAACTGATCCAGACCGAGGGTATAACAACATTCCTGACTGTTCCTTCCGTCCTGCAGCGAATCGTCGCTCTGCCGACGCTCGACGAGTACGACGCATCGTCGCTCCGCCTCGTCGGCTATGCCGGCTCCCCCATGCCGGTCAGCACCATCAGACACCTTCAGGACCACTTCCCCGACGTCGAGGGCCACAACTTCTTCGGGCTCACCGAAACGACGTCGATGACGCACGTTCTCAGCGGCGAAGACGCCATGGAACGCCCAGACTCGATCGGTCGACTCCTGCCTTTCGTGGACGCCCTGATCGTGGACGAAGACGAGAACGCCGTACCGGCCGGAACGGTGGGAGAACTCCTGTTCGACCGCTCAAATGTCATCTCAGGGTACCTGAACCAACCCGACAAGCTGCAGGCAGCAATGACCACGATTGACGGTCGTGAGTGGTTCAAGACCGGCGACTTGGCGTGCGTCGATGAGGAAGGCTACTTCTTCATCAAAGGAAGAAAGAAGGATATGATCATCGTCGGCGGGGAGAACGTCTTCGCAGCCGAAGTGGAAGGCGTTCTCTTTGGGCACCCGCAGGTCCGCGAGGCAGCCGTGAAGGGGGTGCCCGCAACCGGTGTTCGCGCCTCACTGGGCGAGATGATCAAGGCCTATGTCGTGCCGGATGAAGCAGGCCTCACCGAGATGGATGTGCGCAAGTTCTGCCATGCACGACTGCCCTCATACAAACTCCCTCACGTGATCGAGTTCCGCGATGCCCTGCCGCGGAACCCGGCAGGGAAAGTGGTCAAAGCCGAGCTCGACTGACCCTCACCGGTTGAATTCCCGGGCGCACGGATTAGACTCTCGTCGTTATGCACCCCAATGCATAACGGTCGCGACCATCGGCCCAAAGCGGTCGGCGGCGCAATGCGCCCAACACAGTCGCGTGTTGCATCGGCCGGCAGACAAGCGATGAATTCGGCGGGCACAACGCCCCCTGCAGTCACGGGCAAATTCAGTGAGGAACTCCATGGCCCCCGAACCCTCAGAGGCATTGGCAGAAGCCGTTCTCGCCAAATCCGTTGACCAGAACGGGTCCCGCAAGCTGCGCTGCGCGGACGCCCTCGAACTGGCCGCTACCCACGGCGTCCCTCCGACGGACATCGGGCGCGTATGCAACAAGCTGAACATCAAGGTCAATGGCTGCCAGCTTGGCTGCTTCAAGTAGCCCAAGTAAGCGGCGGCTCCCTCCCCCCTTCCTTCAATGACCTCTTCCACGCCCCCAATCAGTCCCAGCTGCAAGCTCTGGATGTCGAACCCGACAGCCGAAGGTGTGTTTGGCGATGGGCGCTGGCGGTTGCTCTCCGCTATCCGCGAACACGGATCCCTTCAGCAGGCATGCAGAGAGCTCGGTATCAGCTACCGCAAAGCGTGGGGCGACCTACGCAAATCGGAAGAAGAGCTCGGGATCACCTTCCTGGAGAAGCACCGTGGAGGAAGCGGCGGAGGGAACACATCCCTGACTGAGGATGGTGAGCGCTGGCTCCAGGCGTACACACGCTTCCGGTCCGACGTCGAACGAGGCCTCCAGGACGCGTTCAACGGTCACATCAGGCCTCTTTTGGGGGAAAAATGATGGAACGCTGGCCGGGAATGGTCATGATCGGAGCCGCCGGGCGGAACGTTGGCAAGACTGAGTACGCCTGCAGCCTCATACGGGCAGTTGCCCCGGTCCAACCGGTAACCGGGCTCAAGGTGACGACCGTCTCAGAACGGAATGGCCCGTGCCCCAGAGGCGGAACGGGCTGTGGCGTGTGTTCCTCTTTGGACGGCGACTTCTGCCTCACCGAAGAACGCAATACGTCGTCGAACAAAGACACCTGCAGAATGCTCGAAGCGGGCGCCCGGCAGGTGTTCTGGCTCCGCGTGCTCAAGGACGCGCTTGCCACTGGAGCTGAAGCCTTGAAGGCAGCCCTGCCTCTGGACGTCCCGATCGTCTGCGAATCCAACAGCCTACGTGGCGTGCTGGAGCCGGATCTGTTTCTCATTATCAGAGAGAGGGGCGCTGCTGAAGCCAAACAATCGGCCGCCAACGTGATGGCATATGCAGACCAGGTCATCCTCTTCGACAAGACGGGGTTTGACGTCCCTCCCGCCGCCGTGGGATGGGCTAAAGGCGTGTGGCGACTCTCAGCAACCCCTGCCCCTCATGGAGTGAACAGCGAGCAACCATGATATCGTTCGATGAAGCACTGGCAACCATTTTGAGCGCGGCCCCGCCCGTGACTCCCCAGCAGATACCCTTGGCAGAGTCGCTCAACCGGGTCCTGGCCGAAGACGTCCATTCCGACGTCGACATGCCGCCGTTCAACAAGTCGGCCATGGACGGCTACGCCTGTCGCCGCGCGGACCTTCCCGGCCCGCTTTGCGTGACCGAGACGATACCGGCCGGAGGCGTTCCGAAACACTCGATTGAGCCCGGCACGTGTGCCAAAATCATGACTGGCGCCATGGTTCCGGAGGGAGCGGACAGTGTAGTCATGGTCGAGCATACCGAGACCGTCTCAGAGGGACGCGTTCGAAGCCTCAAGCCCTATACGCGGTCCAACATCTGCATCCGGGGGGAAGACGTCAAAGCGGGAGATCGTCTCCTGGGAAAGGGCACGCTGATCGCCCCGGAGCACATCGCTGTTCTTGCCGGAGCCGGATGCGCAGCACCTCACGTCGCAGCCAGGCCGCACGTGGCCGTGATTTCCACCGGAGATGAGCTCGTCCCACCAACCGAACGCCCCGGCCTCGGCAGGATCCGCGATAGCAATGGTCCCCAGCTCACGGCCCAGGCCGCAGCCGTGGGAGCCATTGTGCAATACAGGGGGATCGCGGAAGATACCGAGCTTGCCTTGGAGACAACGTTGCTCGAAGCAACCGCAACCCATGACGTGATCATCATGTCCGGGGGCGTTTCCATGGGCGATTTCGACTATGTCCCGCAAGTTTTGACCAAACACGGATTCCGCATCCGCTTTGACCGCGTTGCCGTCAAACCCGGGCGTCCGACGACCTTTGCAGTTGGAGAGTCAGCCGTGTGCTTCGGGCTGCCCGGCAACCCTGTGTCGACCTTCATTCTGTTTGAGCTTCTGGTCAAGCCCTTCCTGTATCTCACCATGGGACACCGCTTTTCCCCGCCCACCATCGGCGTCCCTCTGGGGCGCCGCCTGCACCGACGCAAAACGGACCGGGACGCGTGGCTCCCCGTATGCCTGACCGAAGAGGGACTGGCTCTGCCGGTCGACTACCACGGTTCCGCTCATGCCCATGCCCTCACTCAAGCCAACGGCCTGGTCTGCATGCCGGAAGGTGTGGCCGAGATAGCCGAAGGGACGCCGATTCTTGTACGACAGATTCGCTAGACACATCCATTACCTCAGGGTTTCAGTCACCGACCGCTGCAACCTGAGATGCACCTACTGCATGCCTGAACAAGGCGTCCCGCTCATCTCCCATGATGACGTACTGTCGTTCGAAGAGATCCGCGATGTCGTCTGTGCTGCTGTGGACCACGGCTTTGACAAGATCCGCCTGACCGGCGGCGAACCACTTGTCCGCAGAGGCATTGTGAATCTGGTGGAAATGCTCGCCCGAATCCGCGGAATCCGGGACCTGGCCATGTCCACAAACGGTACGTTGCTGGCGGAACACGCTGAAGCACTGGCCGAGGCGGGGCTTCAACGTGTGAACGTAAGCCTTGATGCCATGTGTCCGACACGCTTCGCCACTGCAACCCGCGGAGGATGTCTCGAGGACGTTCTCTCCGGGATCCGTGCTGCCCGCGAAGCCGGGCTAACACCGGTGAAACTCAATTGCGTGGTGCGCGAGTCCAGTCTGGAACCGGACGCCAAAGCAGTCGCGGCATTCGCTGCAGAGGAGGGGCTGGAGGTCCGATACATCCGACAGATGGACTTCAGCCGGGGGGAGTTCTGGCCCATCAGCGGCGGCACTGGAGGCGACTGTGAGTTGTGCACACGCCTCCGCCTGACCAGCAACGGCCAACTACTGCCATGCCTCTTCAGTGATCTGGCATTTGATGTCAGGAAGCTCGGTCCCGCCGCCGCGATCGAGGCCGCGGTGGACGCCAAGCCTGAACGTGGCGGGCCTTGCGAGAATAACCGCTTCTACCGCATCGGAGGATAGCCCCATGGGTACGCTCAGTCACGTGGATTCAGATGGTCGGGCCAGCATGGTGGATGTGTCCGCGAAGCCCCCCCAACGTCGGCGGGCGGTTGCCGAAGGGCGTATTGATCTGCAACCCGAAACTGTCGCTCTGATCCGGGACAACAACATCAAGAAGGGCGATGTTCTGACCGTAGCCCAGATCGCTGGAATCCAGGCAGCAAAGCGCACACATGAGCTCATCCCTCTCTGCCACCCCCTGCAGGTTGGCAAGATCGATGTCAACTGTGAGCTGGACGCTCAGGGCGTGGCAGTAACCGCAGGCGTCACCTGCATCGGGCAGACAGGCGTTGAGATGGAAGCGCTGACTGCCGTGAGCATCGCTCTCCTGACCATCTACGACATGTGCAAGGCCGTCGACAAACAGATGGTCATGACCGAGACTCGGCTGGTCGAGAAGACGAAGGAAGACCTCTGACACCTGGGGGCCAACGGCGTTAAGACAAGAGCAATCGGGGCATGGCATCCCCTCCCACGTTGGCTGCACCTGACCTCAATGTGGGAGGCGGTGCCATCCGGCGACCTCTTACTGGATGCACTTTCCACCGCTCATCTTAACGCCATTCCAGCCTGGGGGCGACAGAGCCCGTGCGGTGCCCTTCCCCGGTCTCCATGGGCAATGGGCACGAAAGCCGTCCAAAGCCCCCTCAGGAAGCTCCTGGGGATCCCTGCGTCGCCGTCACTCGCCCGTTACCTCGAGGACACTGAAATCGCTCACTGCGTTCGTCGCGCAGTAACCGACATGTGTGACTGCCGCCAGCTTGCGTTGCAGTTGAGTCTTGAACGTCTTCTTGCCGATCCGCATCGACACGCTCTGCGCCTGCAAGTCGACCGCAACTTCAACCGGCACAGGTTTGGTCGTATCAACCGAAAGTCGTTCCGAGACCGCCGCACCACCCTTGGCAGGGCCCTCGATGATGACCGCAGTCCCCGCGATGAACTTCAGTCCGCACTTCACCAAGGCTGTGTCCCCAGTGCCGTCCCCAAATGCAATGTACGCGTTTTCGTGCAACGCAGGGCGTCCGAACCGGGCTGCAGGTTTGACGGTCCCCTTCAGGACGACGCGCGCCTTCAGAGGCTTGGGTAACGCCTTGACCGCGAGCCCCGTCTTTCCTTTGCCGGAGGCCAGACGGTACCCCGCGCCCTTCTCCAGAATCGCCTCGGCCTCAACGTGCGCGAAGTCCGCACGCCTGTCCTTTCCCGTCAGCTTCGGGGGAGGGCCGGACGGCTTGGCTGAAGCCTGCTTGGATTTGCTTGGAGGAGCTGGTTGGGGAGCCCCGACCGAGGCGGACGCAGAGTCAGGAAGTAACTCCCCACTCCCGGGGCCAAAGCACATCAGGGATCCACTTTGAAGTGAGAGGAAGAGGCGCCCGTTGGCTGCCGACAGGCCGTCAAAGACTGGTTTGGCCGGAAGCGGACACTCAGAAAGGCGTCGGCCATCTTTGGCCCGACACATCCGCAGGAAAATGCCTTTCTTCCCCTCGAAAGCAGCGCGCGCTTCAGGCTCGTTCGCATAGGCCAGTTCCGCTTCCTGGCGAACGCCCAGATCGACCGGTCCAGCTACGGCCAGCAGGTTCGCCCCAAGGACCATGGACCGCACGGTCAGCGATTTGGTGTCCACCCAGGTGGGCGCCGATTTCACGAACCGCTTCCTGCCCTTTCTGTCGGTCTGCGGAGTCTCGCTCCCGGGCGGGACGGCAAACAGATGGTACGCATCTGCCCGATGGCCGACCGGGCCGCCAGAAACCTTGCGGCGACTGTAACCACAGATCAGATCACCGTTGAAGGAGAGAATCCGACCGGATGGGTAACGGTTGGCTGCGTTGGCCCATCCACCCCAGCCGGCACCAATCTCACGGCCAATGATCCAGTACGATCGCACGAACCACTCCTCGCCAAGAAGCCCGGCAATCGCGAACAGCCTGTCGCTTGTTGACTCGATCCGCTGCCCCTCGCGATCAAAGGTGAAGTACTTCAGAAATACGTTCGTGCCATCGCCCGACAAAATGTCCGACGTTGTCCCCTCCATATTGAACCTGGCTTCCGGCACAAGTTGTTTGCCGGTCTCCGGATCAATATGGTAAAGCACAGTGCGCGAAAGCTGCTCTCCCGTCTGCGGATTGAGTCGGTAGAGGACCAACCCACCGTCGAGGTAGGATGACCGCCCGGCCATCGCGTACACCGCGTCGTTCTGAACCAAGACAGCCCCGTGAACCGGCCAGGTCGACTCCAGCTGACCATACGCATTGACCAGACGTTCCTCAGGCGCGGCCCGGAAGCGCCAGACAGGAGCACCATCCCGGAGATCCAGGCAGGTGACCCATCCATCCGCGGCCCCAAAGAGCACGGCGCCGGCGTGGATCGTGGGCGTGCTGTCAACTCTGCCCCCGGCGGTATGCCTCCATATCTCGCGCCCATCGGCAACGGAGAGCGCATGAACGGTGTGGGTGTCGATTGAGGCCACAACCACGGTATCGCCCACAACCGCCGGCTGCGTAAGGCGACCGCCAACGGCGACAGACCACCGTGGCGTCGGGAATTCGGGCAGCGTCGCCGGAGTTGCCCCCGTCCGCTGTGGATTGTGACGGTACATGGGCCACTCCTGCGATGTGGAGACGCCTTTGAGGGCCTTGCCAAAGGCCACCCCACGTTCGAGAACAGGCCGCTCCGGAAACACCATCCCGCTGGTGGCGCGCACCTGTGGGGCAACGGCAACGAAGCCGGGAGCCTTCACCGTGAGGAAACAAGCGCATGCATCAGGTGGCGCATAGAGCAACCCGTTTGCCGGCATGATTCCGTATTGACACGTGCCGCGAACCCAGCTGTTGTTGCTGAGCCAACGCTTCTCGGCAAGGCTCAACACCTCGATACCCGATTTGCCGGTGAAGATGAACTGCTCCGACGCTTTGTTGCGGTAGCAGCGATGATGGGCCATGCCAACACGCGGCGCTTTGGTGTCGATCTTCCCGGCAGACTCTCCTGTCCCCAGATCGAACCCGCGGTAGTCAGGGCCAACCCAAACCGTGCCTTTGATCACGAACACATCCACCGGGGAGTTGTACCCTTCCTTACAAGGGACTGACCAGAGCTCCCTGCCGTCCGCAGCCGCGTAAGCCCGGAGTACGGACTTGCCCTTCCGCGCAAAGCCCTTCTCATTCCATCCGTGCACCCCCCACTCGATCGCGCCGGCAGCTGGCCCGTCCTGTTCAGCCTTCCCTGGCTCTCGGTCAGCGCAGAGGACAACGCCATCGGTGGCTACCAGCGTCGGAGCGGAGAACGCCATCCGTCTCGCGGGAGTGGCTCGCGCTGCGGTCCACAGCTCACTGCCGGAATGAGCATTCAAACAGACGATCCCGGCTGTGCTCTGGTAATAGAGGTGGTCATTCTTGACGGCCATGCTCAGCGGCAGGACCTGCGTTGCGCTGCAATCCCTTTGCCACAGAAGACTCCCGGAAGCCCGGCTGAAGACCATGATGCGACGAAATGGCGTTGGCTCCGGCTCGCCCCGAAGGTGAAGTCCGCCGCCGCGACGATTCACTTCTGAGGTCCCGACCGCCAGATAGAGTGCATCTGCCGTGACAAGGATCTCTTCAGTGCTCTCAGTGCCGGCAAACTCGCGAATCGTGGCGCCTGTTGCCCCGGCAATGGCCAGAACCGGCCCTCCGAACCCGTCGGTCGCGAACACGGTGTCTCCAGACACAGTCAGGCGACGGGGCAAGTGTACAGGCCCTGAGCGGAAGTGCCGCAGGTGATCGTTCCATCGGGCGATGGGCCGCTCCCAAAGTTGAACACCATTGAACGCGTCCCGGGCGACCAGCTTCCACTGCCCGGCAAAGCGAATTGACGCCAATGGGGCATCGTCCACGATGTAGTAGATCCGCCCGTTGGCCGTCACCGTGGCGCTCATGCTGGCCAGCTCTTCATGGCTCCTTCCCCAACGCGGGGCCGCCACCCACTGTATCGAACGAGGGATGCCAACAACCTCGTCTTGGCAGACGGCGTTGTTGTCCGGCCCGTAGAGGTAGTGTGTCCACTCGTCCAACTTGGAGTCCGGCGGCTTCCGGTAGACGTGCCATCCCTCCAGCCCGGTTGGAATTGGCGTTAGAGGAACCAGTCCTCCCGTGTCGGGCTGAGAGCGCTTGGTGAGCAGAACACCACGCGGACACAGGACACGCAACACCTCGGAGACACGAACATCACCCAAGTCGTCTGCAACGATCAGGTTGACGAGCCCGTTCGCATATGGAAGCCGCTTGCCATCGAAGGTGGCGGCGGAAACGGGCCCGTACCCCCCCCGAGCGTGAATCCGAGCTCGAACGGCAGCGACTGTTTCCGGCGACACGTCAAGCCCATGCACCACATAACGGTCGTTCGGCCCCCAACCCACCCCAAACGCCCCATCAACCCCCAGGTGGACAACCAGCCCGCCGGGGACGCCGGCCATCCCTGCCAGTTCATGCCCGTGCACGTAGGAGTGGGCCAATAGGAGTGATGCCCCCGCGAGCGCGAGGAACGAACGGACAGAGCGAATGGACAGATTCGTGCGCATGTAAGCGATGCCTCCGGTTGAGTTTCCGGCACACAGCTCGCCGAAAACAGCTACCCACACTACCCTACGACCAGCCGGACGGCAAGTGTCAGGCCCGACCGGCAGCCGACTGTCCCTCACTGACTGAACAAGACTGCACCCAGCGTAGCCGGACGTTCGGACTCGACCCTCCCGAAATGCACGGGACGACCTCCTTTCTGCTCTCGAAGCTTGAGCGCTCCTCGCCATGCGTTATGTTTGCGCCTGCATAACGGGATAAGTGGTGGCCAGTACATCAAACAGTAGGAGGAAGATGATGGAGTGTAAGCGTGTGTTCGGTGTGGTGTCATGCGGCATGTTGGCTCTCGCAGCCTGGGGGGGCGGCCCAACCGCGACGGAAATGCCGGAAGACACTCCGGGGACACAGGTCTTTGAGCTCGGTGAGATGCTTGTGGTCGCCGGACGGACAGTCGGCGAAGATGCAACATCCTCCGTGCTTGAGCTGGATGCAGATGACATCCGGATCATGGGCGCCAAACACGCCGCAGACATCCTGCATCACCTCCCGGGGTCGTTCGTACGCCTCGGTAACGAGGGCGATGCCATGGCAAGGGTCCGTGGGTACAGGCAGCGCGAAGTCAAGGTCGTTGTGGATGGCGTCCCGATGACAAATCCCTACACCGGACGTCAAGACCTCCAGAAAATCCCCGCCTCCAACATCGCCAAGGTCCGCCTTATCCGCGGAGGGGGCTCCGTTCTATACGGCCCGAACGCGATGGGGGGAGTTGTCGAGATTATTACCAGTAAGGCAGGCGACGAACCAGCGGGGGCCATCTCGGTGGAGGCCGGAGACGACGCCTACTGGCGATCAGCGTTGAGCCTTGGAATGCCCTGGAAGTCGTTCTACGCGAACCTCGCTCTGGACGCGACTGACCGGGACGGATTCCCCCTCGCGAGAAGCCTGGACTCAACCGCTTTGGAGAACGGCAACACAAGCGAGAACTCGGGACTGAAGCACCGATCCGGAACGCTGAAGCTCGGCTGGGAATCGGAAGACACGCGTGTCGGTCTGACCATTACGCAACAGGCCTCGGCCTATGGGATGGCGTTCGATATCACCGGAGCCAAAACCAAGTTCGAACGCGTTGAGGACATGGACAGGCTTCACATTGCCGCCATTGCCGAACACGCCTTCTCCGAGCGGACCGGAGGCAAGCTGTCGCTATTCCACACAGGCACGGATGTCCTGCGCTCAGCCTATGACGACCAGACCTTCTCAACCCAGGCAAACAAGGGCGCCCTGACCGAGGAAGCCCAGGACGACGTGACAGGCGGAGCTGTGCTGCTCAACACCTGGATCTCGCGCTTTGCCGACCTCAGCCTGAGCTACGGCCTCGAGCAGAGCCGACGAGACGCGGATGGCTTCGAGATCAACAAAAGCAACGTATCCGTTCCCTTCGAGATCACCGAACGAACGTGGGTCCAGTACCTGGCTTTGGAAGATAGGATGGATTTGGCAGAATCACTGTCGGGCAGTCTGGGTGTCCGCGTGGATTCCTGGCACGCCGAATCACGCGACGAGACCTACAGCTGGAACATCGGTGCCACCTGGACGCCTCTGGCTTGGCTATCTGTTACTCCGGCCGTCTACAGACGCTCACGCTTCCCCTTCCTCCGCGAACTCTATGAAGCAGGACGGGGGAATCCGGATCTCAAGCCGGCCATGCTCACAGGGACGAGTCTTGACATTGCCCTCACGCCCTGGGAGTCATGGCAGTTCCGGGCCGCGCTTTTCCATGAAGACATCGATGACCTGATTGACCGCGATGGGAGCAATGTCTACCAGAATATCGATGAGGCCCGCCACCGCGGTTTCGAGGTGGGGTGCACAAAAGACATCACAGAGGTCCTGTCCTTGTCAGTCGACTACAGCTATCTTGATGCCGAGGACCGATCCGGAGACGTCGACAACACCCGACTGCGGTACCGCCCTCGCCACAAGATCGATACGCGTATCACCTACACCCCGAGTTCGGGTCTGGAGCTCGCCGTGGGGCACACGTTTCTCGGCGAGCAATGCACAAGCGAAAACACCAACGACACCATCCGGTCTTCCAGTGTGCTGGACGTAGCGGTCTCCCAGCGGATCAACGAACATGCCCGAATCTTCGGGCGAGCCAACAACCTGTTTGATGACAGTTACTACACGTCTGACAATATCGCAGCAGCTGGACGAGCCCTCCTGGCCGGCATCGAGCTGACGTTCTGAACGTCCGCAGCTGCCCCAAAAAGGCTCGGGTGAGCAGTCCGGCGACACGGACCCCGGGAACACAACGTGATTTACATCGGCATGGATGATACGGACATGCCGGGCACCCGCGGAACGGGGCATTTGGCCCGTCACATCGCTGGTCGTCTGGCCCGACACAGCACGATTCGCGGGGTCTCCCGGCACCAATTGCTGCGCGATCCGCGAGTCCCAATGACCAAGAACAACAGCGCAAATGTGATCCACGTCGAAAACACGTCACGTAAGGTCGACGAGCTGTTCGCCGAAGTCCGGGAGTTGATGCTGGAGCAGTTCATTGAGGGCAGTGATCCCGGACTGTGCGTGCTGCCGCACGCCCCCCCATCACCAGCCGACTTCGGGGGACGAGCCAAGCGAGAACTCGTCACCCAGGCCCAGGCCGCTGAAGCCGCCCGGAAAGCCGGGGCCGTAGCCGAAAGTCTGGGGGGATCCGGGGACGGGCTCATTGGGGCTGTAGCGGGAGTTGGCCTGGCCGCAGGCGGGAACGATGGTCGCTTCGTGCAGATCGCCCGCATCCGTGAGTTGACCGGTTCGGTCAGCATTGCCGACGTGATCACATCCGGGGTCACAAGGGTCCAGACGATAGACGGTACCCCAGTGCACGATGGAACAGTCAGCGGATGTGAAAAACTCAGGCCTGAACTTATCGAAGGCGCTCCCGTCATCCTCGTCAAACCGACCGCAGACGGCGTGTGGGAAATGGTTCGGCGTGACTGAGTGAGCCCCCCCCAAGTAGACCCTCTGTTCGACGAAGGATCACACGATGTCCGGTATGCTTGAGATCCAAGTCCCCTCGTCCCTCGACGGGTCGATCGAGACGTCACTCCTCCACCTGCCTTCCGCCGGCGACAAAGCTCCCCTCGTTGTCGGCCTCCATTCGTGGAGCTTTGGGCGCACAAACCAAATCGAGCGCATGCTCCCTTACGTGCAGGAGCTCGGCTGGGGCCTCCTGCTACCCGAGTTCCGGGGTGCCAACTTGGCCACCAACCCCCGCGCTTCGGAGGCCTGTGCATCCGAACTCGCCAAGCAGGACATCGTTGACGCCCTCACGTTCGTCTGCACAGAACACGCTGACACCGTCGACCCGGAGCGCGTCCTCCTCCTTGGGGGAAGTGGTGGAGGCCACATGGCGCTGTGTATGGCAGGGCACCGCCCTGAACTCTGGGCAATGGTCAGTTCGTGGTGCCCAATCACTGATGTGGGCCGCTGGCACTCGGAAAATCCCAACTATGTTGCCGGTATGGAAGCGTGCTGTGGTGGGGCTCCGGATGAGAGACCCGACGAATACAGACAACGCTCCCCCGTCGCTTGCATCGACACCATTGCCAAAGCGAACGTATCCATCTACCACGGTAGGTGGGACCCCTCGGTACCATACGGGCACAGCCTTGACCTCTATACTGAACTGGTCGAACGCCATCCGGACGCGGCGGTCTACCTGTCGATCTTTGATGGTGGACACGAGCTGCTCTACGAGATCGCGTTCCGCTCGTTCGAGCAGGCCGTCAAGAAGACGCCTTCCGCGGGGCTTACCGGGTAACTGGAACACCTGAACAGAACAGTGAGGCCTCCCGTCAACGGGCCCCGGGCATCAGACATGAGTGAGGGCGTCCCGCAACCCGACGGGCCAAGCCCAGTTCACGACGTCACTGACTGCACAGTGACTGCGGCGGCAAGCTCCGCATCCACTCGAAAGCAGAAAGGTCTCAGCATGCACTTCCTGCCCAGACACGTTCTCCTTGCTCTCCCAATTGTCGTCTCCTTCGGGTGCTGGGCGCTGCCCCCGCCTCCTGAACCCGCCTGGGTGGAGACGTTCGAAAGTACCGGCACTTCAGGAAAACTCCCGAGCGGCTGGTCCCCGTTCTCACCTGCCGGTCAGGTTGCGGTCACAACAGACCACGCTCATAGCGGCACGCACTCACTCAAGCTCGTTGATCCCAGCAAGGAAACGGCAACGGGTTTGCGGAGTCCGCAGTTGCCCATTCCTCCAGGCGAGACATGCTGGGTGGCATGCTGGTACTACGGGGCTCCACGCAATCACGCGTCGTTGTATATGGAATTCTGGGCTGCTGAGGGGAAACGCCCGAAACCGCACGCCAAATCAACCGTTTGCAGGGGGACCGGCAAGTGGACGCGAGTCATCCTGCGCTTCCGTCCCCCGGCAGGGACGATCGCGATCTCTGCCCATGCCAACAGCTTTTCAGGCAATGTCACCGAGGGTTACTTCGATGACATCGAGTTGGGAATCGGCTCCAAACCCGTCTTTGACCGCCAACCACAGCCAGCTGCCCCGGTGGTTCATCCCTGCGGGCTCTACAAACCGGAAGACATCGCCCGGGCCCGGAGCAACCTGAAAAAACACGACTGGGCCCGAAGTACACTTACGTCCCTGAAATCGGGGTCCCGCTTCTGGATGAAGTGCCCGGATGAGAAGTTGACCTACTGGATTCCCGACCTGACGCCATTCCGGGTCGTTGACTGCCCCAAATGCGGCGCAGGATGGCGTTTCGCCTGGACCCATGTGAGCTCGGATGAGATCAAGTGCCGCAAGTGCGCGTTCGTCTGGCCGAATCCAGACTGCCCGGAGAAAGATGAAGAGACGTTTCTTGACCCACTGGGAAATGAACAGCGGATTCCGTACTACAAGGGCACACCATCAAAGGTCTACGGCTCGGCCAAGAGTCCCGTTTTCAGACTCAGCGGCCGCCTGCGTTACAGCCGCATCAGCAAGCTGGGCCAGCTCGGCCACCTAGGCAAAGTCTATGCTCTGACCGGCGACACTGCCTACGCAGAAAAGGTCCGCAAAGTCCTCCTCAGATTGGCCCAGGTCTACCCACACTATCTGCCCCATGACTGGCGGCACATCTACCAGAACTACGACAACCTGCAGTCCGGTAAGCTCTCAGGCTGGAAACTGCACGATGCAGGCGTCTTCATCCAGTTGGCCTGCGCCTACGATCTGACCTATAACAGCGGCGTCTACTCAACCGAAGACAAGATTGCCATCGAGGAGGGGTGCTTCCGCGAGTTCGCCCGTCTCATGACCGCCACCAGCCCGAAAGGGTGTTGTGTTAATGATGGCCCTACGGCAATGGCCGCCGGCGCCCTGACCGGACTCATGCTGGGAGACCATGCCGTTATTGCCTGGGCCATTGAGCGCCCGGACGGCCTGCTGGGATTCCTGGAGAAGTACTTCTACCGGGACGGACACTGGTATGAGTCCTCTCCGTCCTATGAGGGAATGACACTGGGACGCCTGTACGTGACGCCAGAAGCCCTCCGCGGCTACTCCGACCCACCCACCTACACGCAAGATGATCGCTACGATGATCTGAACCTGTTCGAGCACCCTCTGATGAAGCGGATTCTGGTCGCAGGTGCTCCAGAGACGATGCCTGACGGCCGCCTCCCTCCGATGAATGATTCCACGTTGGGGGCGCGTTACCCGCGGGCCCGTATCGAGCAACAGGCCTACTGGTACCCAAACAGGAAGAGCCTCAGCCTTATGGCCTGGGCGTTTGGCGGCAAAGCAACGACCTCAGGCGGAGAGTATGCCCTGTTCCGCCGTGACCCGGACCTGGATCTGACGAAAATCACACCCGCTGCCCCAAGCCGTCACAGCACCGTGCGCCCCGGCGCAGGCTGGGGAGTCCTCCGGACGGGAGATACGTCCCGAGACGCCGCTCTCGTGCTGGACTACGGTCGCCATGGAAGCGGACACGGACACCCGGACCGCCTGAACATCCTGTACTACGATTTCGGTCGGGAAATGGTCACAGATTTGGGCTACCTGGGGGCCGGACACCCACACCACCCCTGGATTCGAAGCACCGCGTCCCACAATGTCGTCATCGTTGACGGTGAACCCCAGGGCACGACCGGGGGCGAATTGGAGGCCTTCGCGGATCTTGGCCCGGTGAAAGCAGTCATCGCGTCAGCTCATCCCTACGGCGACACGACATCCGCGTACCGGCGCCGCTGCCTGTTGGTGGACCACGGGCTCGGACGCCGCTATCTGTTCGATGCATTCGAAGTCGAAGGCGGGACGAAACACCTGTTCGCGTTCCATGCTGACGGTTCCCGGTTCACCGCCTCGGGTGGAGCAACCGAAGAAGTCCCTCGAGACGCGTTGGGAAACCCAAAGACAGGTTTCCAGTGGCTGCGCACCATTCGCGCGAGTCAGATGGACAGCCTGGCTCAGTTCGAATGGCAAGCGGACGCGAGCCCCCATCTCAAGACTCGGCTCTCCACCTTCCCGGACGGCAGTACCACCGTCTACCAAGCCCAGGCATCCGGTCTGCGTAATCGCTCGACGCCTTTCGCCAGCGTCGATATGACAAAGGTGTTCCTTCAGCGCACCGGCCCATCCAACAGATTCATCTCGGTCGTGGACGTCTATGCCGGGACGCCTTCGGTAGACACCCTTCGGGAACTTGAGGTCGACGGAGACGTCCGCACATGGTGCAAAGCCGTGGAGGTCAAGCAAGGTCCTCGAGTGGACATCATAGTCGTCAACGGAGATGGGGCCTCAGCATCGACGATCCGTGTCGGGGATGCCGCACTCCTGGAGTTCCGGGGCCACGTGGCGTTCGTGAGTTCGACACACGACCGACCGACTCAGGCAGCAATGGTCGGCGGAGAAGCGCTGCGCTGGCGTGGCATCGAGATTCTCGCCTCCCCGGGATGGCAGGGCAAAGTGCTCAGCGTAGACCACAGCAAGAGCACGGTGGCCGTTGATGTCCATCTGCCAACCGGCTCGAGAACACTGCCCGACTACCTCCTCGCCGACGGCCAAACAGACGGAGCGTATCAGATCGCCCATGTCGCGTCGCACCCGCGAGGCAGCCAGATCGCCCTGGCCAACGAACCGGTCATCGGCTTGGTCACAGGGGACACCGTGCGCTGCGTCAATGCCGTCTCAGTCACGATGCCCGGCGCAGGCCTATGGAGCACGCGGGGGCACATGGAAAGCCTGACGGTCCCCTGTGCTCCATCAAGCTCGGCCCGGCTCATGACCCGCACAAGCGGACAGCCCTGGCAGAATGTACTGCCCTCACCCGCAGTGGGCGAGGCGAGGTCACTCGCGGTCCCCGAAGCCTGCCTGACGGAAGATCAGGCGACAATCCGGATCGTGGCGGCTACCGTCGCCGCGACCGATCGCCTCCCGCCTCAAGTGACCGCTGTTTCCATCGGGGAACACAGCCTGCCGCCAGCAGACCGCAACCTCGGTGTCGTGCGACACGGTGACACGATCAAGCTGGCGTTCGATGAACCAAGCGGCCTGCTCAGAGACAGCTGCCAAGCCTACATCTCGTCCAGCCGCACCGGCGTTCAACCCGTCGAAGTCGACCTCCAGCAGTCGAAGACCCAACCGGATCAATGGATGCTGGCGCTCACCCCCGACGCAATGTCCGACGAGCCGGACACATACACGTTCGAGGCGATCCTGACGGACAGCTGGCTGAACCGTCGAACCACCCAGTTCACCTTTGCTCTGGGCGGTCACATCATCCCCATCAAGGACATGCTCCTCACTGCTTCGTCGGGGAAAGCGAGCAAGGAACTCGGAGGGTTGGACACCATGTTCTACCGAGGGGAAGAAGATGGAGATTTCGTGACCTACGAGTTCAGCGTGCCGCAGGCTGCCCGTTACCACGTCCGCCTGCGGCATACACTGTTCACTTCCTATGGGAAGTTCCTCGCCTCGCTGGACGACGGAATCCCAGGCGAGCCGGTCGATGGCTATGCTGCAGTCCTCAGCCCCGGCGCCGGCCTGGCCGAACTGGGGGTACACCTCTTGTCAAAGGGACGCCACCGGCTCAAACTCGAAGTACGGGGTCGGAATCCCAACTCGACCGGCCGTTTCCTGGGGGTCCGATCCCTTCTCCTGGAACCTGTCGCCGAACCTCAAGAGTGATCCTGGGTCCAAAGGGCTACCGAGCCACTGTTCACCGAGGATCCAAAGCCACAATTGCCCTTTGGAATAGCCATGCCACTTGCGAATTCCGCGAAGGCTGCTAAATACTCTGTCTTTTTCTTCGTCGCGGTCAACGGCCCCACCCAGACGGCCGCAGCCCGAACCAGACGTGCACGCGAAGGTCCAGAACAGGCAGCACTCAGGTCTCAGGCCCACACAGCCGTCGAAACAGGAACGCCATGCCGGAACAGACGATAGCCGAACTGCTCGCACCCGAAACGTTGGCCCGCATAGATAGCTATGCGCTCCTGGCCCGTGTAGCCGTGGAAGGCTTCATATCCGGACTGCACAGGAGCCTGTACCACGGCTTCGGCAGTGAGTTCTTCCAGTATCGCAGCTACGTGCCGGGAGACGATCTCAAGTACATCGACTGGAAGGTGTACGGGAAACGAGACCGGTTCTACACCAAGGTTTTCCAGGAAGAGACGAACATGAACTGCTGTCTCATCATCGACAGCAGCGCCTCAATGGATTACGGCGGGAAGCGAGCCGCGTGCACCAAATTCCGCTACGCGTGCATGGTCGCGGCCTGCCTTGCTTACCTGGCAACCCGCCAGGGGGACAACGTCGGCCTCTACGCCTACAGCGAGGGGATACTGACCGCAGTGCCGCCCGGGCACAGGACCGGGGGCCTACAGCGCATTCTCACCGAACTCCAGCGGCTCAAACCGCAGACAACAGGGGCCCACGCTGACGCCCTGAACAAGCTCGCGGAGAACTTCCGACGTAGAGGCCTGGTCGTCTGGCTCTCTGATTTTGTGGATATCGACGAGGACCTTTCACAGTTGCTGAAACGTTTCCGATTTGCGCACCACGACTGCATTGCCCTGCAGTGTCTCGACCCTGACGAAATCGATCTGCCGTTCTCTCGAACAACCCGCTTTGTAGACAGTGAGACAGGACACGAAATCGTTACCGCCCCCGAACTGGTCCGCCGCGGATACTCACATTCGGTGGACACGTGGCTGGACAACATCCGTCTCGGTTGTCTGCAGGAACACGTCGATTTCCTACAGGTGTCCACGACTGACTCGCTGGGCAACATGCTCGCCGCGTACCTGCACAGAAGGGAGGCCATGGGCTGATGCTTTCCTTCACTTCCCCTGGCTTTCTCTTCGGCCTGACGGCCTTGACCGTACCGATCGCTCTCCATCTGATGAATCGGGCCATCCCGCTGCGAATCGTCTTCCCCTCCACACGGTTCATCCGGCGCGCGCAGCTTCCCCGGGAAGGACGACGTCAACTGCGAGACATCCTTCTTCTCGTCCTTCGTCTCCTACTCCTGGCTGCAGCCGTTCTGACCTTCGCACGCCCCGTCTGGCACCGGGCGCTGACACCGCCCGCCTCCGACGCTCAAACCGCAACCGTTTTCCTGATCGATGTGTCTGCCAGCCTGTCCGGTGCAGCTGGCACAGCCCGGGCTCAGACGTTGGTCAGCGAGAAACTGGATGCTCTGGGGGGACAGTCGGTCGGGCTTGTACTGTCCGCCGACGGTGTACTGGCAGATGTTCCAGTCAGCACCGACCACGACGAGATCCGTCGGGTGCTTTCCGAATTGACCCCCACGTACGTGGCTGGCGATCACCTGTCCGGGTTGCGGAAAGCAGCTCAGCTCCTTGGAGCAGCCGGCAAACGCACGATCACCGTCGTCTCGGACTTCCAGCAGACCGACTGGCAGCTGGCCCGTTCACCTGAGCTCCCCCCGAACATCGACATCACCTTCCTGGACGTGTCGGGGCAACGCACGTCAAACGCGGGGATCACGCGAGTTCTCGTCGCACCACTGAATTCGGAAACGGCTCGAGTCGTCGTGGAAACCAGGAACTACGGAATGACACCGATTGCTCGACCACTGGAAGTCCGAATCGGCACGCACTCCGTCAGAGCCAGCATCGAGGTACCCCCGCTCCAAGTGCGCCGAGTGGCACTGGTTTTGCCCACATCGCCGAGCGGGCGCGGGGTGGCCTCCCTGAACGGCGACGACGACTACGCACTCGATGATGTGTACCATTTCTGGGCCGGCGTGCTGCCCCCAATCCGAGTGCTGGGCGTCATCCCCGGGAAGCCCGAACCACGGAAAGCCGAGGAGTTGTATTTCTTCCGCAAAGCACTCTCGGTTCAGGACGACGGGCGGGCGTTCGATTATGCCTTCGACACCGTCGAAGCCGAGTTCTTTTTTGCCCTCGATCTGGAAGCAACGCAGGTATTGCTTCTTCTCGGGGCCGCAGGCTACTTCCGCGAGCAGGAATTCAGGCTCGTAGAACACTTCCTCCGCGAAGGCGGGGCCGTGATCGTCACCCCCGGGAAAGCGGCGGCCCACCAGTTCAGAGGGCTGCGGCAAAGCGGTTTGGTAGATGCAGAATTCGTGGGTATAGCAGGAGAACACAGTCGAGACGAGATCTACGGATTGGGCTGGATAAAGCCGGACTCGATCCTGGGCTCGCTCTTCGAGGCTCCGGAAGACACCGACCTATTCCTATTCCCGATCTACAGGTATGCCAGACTCCGCCCTGCACGGCAGGACGAGGTCCTCCTGCGGCTGCTCGACAACGCGCCTGCACTCCTGGAATCGCGGGTCGGCAACGGAAGGCTCTTTACCAGCGCCTTCGCCTTCCACCCAAACTGGAGCGATCTGCCCATGACAGGCTCTTTCCTGCCGTTGGTCCGCGAAATGGTCGACAGTGTCGTGCCCGGTGACTACGGAGCTCAGCGCATCGACTGCGGTCAAACGGTCGAACTTCCACACACGCTGCTCGGTGAAGAGCTCCCAAAGGGAGGCGGGGGAGACGGCGCCAACACACGGGAACCGGGAATCGCGATGATCGGGAGTACCCCACACGAGGTGAACGTCTCACGTCGTGAATCCATCGTGCAGAAGATCAACGTGGTGGATCTCCAACATCGACTGAGGGGGAGCAACTCCTCGGACACCCCATCCCCGCGCCAGACCACCGAGGACTCACGACGCATCAATCTGTGGCCGTACTGTGCCTCCCTGGCAGCGCTGTTCTTCCTGCTGGAGATGGGACTGGGAATTGTCTTCGATCAACGCGAACTCAAGGGGCGCCGACAGGCGTGATGTCAGCGATTCTCTGCCCCGGAACACTGATGCCCCTCCAACCCTATTGCCCCTTGGAAGCGCCCCCGACTATACGCGATTGAGCAATCCCCCTTCCCCCGGAAAGGGCCGATCGTTGCGCCCCTGAATCGCCCTGCAATGGTCCCCCCCAAAGTGGGCCAGCCTGGCTCGCATTGTCCCTGCTTCCGTTCTATCTTACCTCCGATCCGGCGGTGACGTTCTGAGGGTAGCGCTCGTGGTGCCTAAAACCAGCTCAGCCCTCACTGCTCTGCTCACCCGTTTTTCGACGTCAAGAATGGCGGCGGGCCAACTTCGCCCGCGACCGATGTCTGGATTGCCTGGCTTTGAGTAGCAACGACGAAAATAAACAAGATACGGACCACCTCACCGAGTTGCTCGACGACCTGCGGAAGGAGGCCTCTCCGCCGGCCTGGAAGCGACTGAAGGAAGAAGTCACGTTCGATCTGCGTGAAGTGACAGCCGGCCGCTACGAGTACATCCGCGAAATCGGTGCGGGTGGCATGGGGCGAGTTATTCTGGCCCGGGATGAAGAGCTTCACCGCGAAGTGGCGGTGAAGATCCTGGAAGTCCCCATCGTCCGCGACGATGATATCACCGTGGCCCGCTTTGTCCGTGAAGCCCGAATCACGGCCGGACTCGTTCATCCGGGAATCGTTCCGGTTTATGACCTGGGACACACCGACGAAGGGCACCACTTTTTCATCATGCAGGTGGTCGAAGGAGTTACACTCCAGGAGCTGCTTGCCCGGGCAAAGATGGACCGGGACAACCGCATTGCCCACGTCTCACACTTCCTCAGTGTCTTCCTCAAGGTCTGTCAGGCCGTCGCGTACGCGCATCACAAAGGCATCGTTCACCTTGACCTCAAACCCGCCAACATTATGGAGGGTCCGTTCGGGGAAGTACTGGTGATGGACTGGGGAGTCTCCCAGCGGATGGAAGAACTGTTCCCCCCCGAGTCCCCAGATGAGGCGACAGACTCAGAAGGAGGAACAGCGGAAAAGGCGGAGGATGAGACGGACACGCGGCAAGTCGTCGGGACCCCGGGCTTCATGGCCCCGGAACAGTATCTGGGCACGCCGGGAGCCGTCGGTCCCCAGGCAGACGTCTTTGCGCTCGGAGTCATCCTCTTCTCGATCCTGACCAGCGAACGCCCGTTCAAGGGGAACAACCTTGGCGAAATTCAGCTGGCTGTACGGACAGGGCGCCGACTGGACGTCCAGGAGGCAGCCAAGGCCGCGGATCAGAAACCAGTCCCCAAACGCTTGGTGGCGATAACAGAAAAGGCGCTGAGCATCGACCCCAGAGATCGGTACCCGTCGGCGTCCGAACTCGCCAATGACGTCCAGGCCTACTTGGAAGACCGGGCTATCAGCGCATTCAGGGAGAGTCCGCTTGGGCGGGTGCGGCGGTGGCTGCGACGCAACCGAGCGATAGGCGATGCGGTCCTCGTGTTACTCGTCACCGGTTTGCTCACACTTTCCCTGTGGATGGCCCAGAGCTTCTCGTCAGGACACTATCTTCGACGCTTCCGAGGCCAGGTACGGACCCTGCGTGATCAGTACAGCGATCTGACCCGAAAGTCACTGTGGCTGAAACGTCAGTTGTCCCATACAGCCACGACCGATGCCACCCGGCGGAAACAACTGGCCACCGAATTGCGGCATATCCACACCAGCCGCCACCTGGCTGCCCAGCAACTGCGGACAGCCATCACTACCCTCCTGGCTGCCCAACGAAACGAAGTGGATGTGCACCTGTCCCGAGAGCTTCGTGAGCTGTGGCTCGAGGAAATGGAACTGGCCATGCACGAAGGGCTCGACGAGTACGTCAGGCACGCATTCAGGCGAATGCAGGAGGAGCGCGGGACGCTTTCGTGGTGGAACTGGGAACCGGATGAGTTCGCGATGGTGGAAAGCATAAACGAGTGGCTGAAAAGCCGCGAACAGGACAGCGAGTCCTCCGGCTCGATCTGGGATCCCAACCTTGAGTAGAGCTTCGACACCCAAAGGGTCAATGGTACCGAATGACGGAAAACAACGGGAAGCATACTGTGGAACGCGTCGCTGACGCGTCCGGAAAGCTATTCAGCGAACTGGGCAAGGTCATCATCGGCCAGCAGAACGTCGTTGAGCAGATTGTCATCACCCTGATGGCGCGTGGGCACTGCCTGCTGGTGGGCGTCCCCGGACTGGGAAAAACCCTCCTCGTTAAAAGCATTGCCCGTATGTTCTCACTGACCTTCAAGCGCATTCAGTTCACCCCCGACCTGATGCCGGCCGATATCTTCGGCACTGAGGTCATGGAGGAAGACGCAAGCACGGGCAAGCGGGACTTCCGCTTTATCCGGGGCCCCGTCTTCGCGAACATCCTGCTTGCCGACGAGATCAACCGCACCCCTCCCAAGACCCAGGCGGCCCTGCTCGAGGCAATGGAAGAACGGCATGTTACCGTCGGCGGGACCACCTACGATCTTACCCCGCCGTTCTTCGTCCTTGCGACCCAGAATCCCATCGAGCTTGAGGGGACATACCCTCTGCCCGAGGCGCAGCTCGACCGGTTCCTCATGAACATCGTCATCTCATACCTGCCAATTGCAGATGAAGAACGTATGGTGCGAGAAACGACAAGCCCCGAAGAGCCTCAGCTTGAGGCCGTCCTGTCCGGCACGGAGCTGCGGGAAATCCAGAGCCTCGTGCGGCAGGTTCCCGTGTCGGAGAACGTCATCTCCTACGCAGTTCGGTTGGTAAACTCGACCCGTCCCACCGGCGAGTGCGCTCCCGACTTCGTCCGCGAAAAGGTCAAATGGGGAGCGGGTTCTCGGGCATCTCAAGCTCTCATTTTGGCAGGCAAAGCGAAGGCCCTTCTTGAAGGGCGCTACAACGTGGCTTGTGAGGATGTTCGAGCCCTTGCATCCCCCGTCCTCCGCCATCGAGTCATCACCAACTTCCACGCGGATGCCGAAGGAATCACCTCTGACGACATCGTCAGCCAACTGTTAGAGACTGTCCCCGAGACGGTCTGACCTCCCCCGAGACGGTCTGACCTCCCCCGAGACTAACTCATTCCAGATCGTGGTCCGCATCAATGTGCGGATTCTCAGCTTTGGGGGCCCGCCCAATCGGTCGCATTCCCAAGGCGGCCAATGCCTCCTGGAAATCTTGCGGAGGCGGGGCCATGTACTGCCGGCTCACGTTGGTGCTCGGATGGGGGAACATCAGCTTCCACGCATGCAGCATCTGCCGATCCGGTAGCACGGCCAGATCTCGACGGCGCCCACCGTACAGGGAATCCCCCAGGACAGGATGAAGCATGTGAGAGAAGTGAACGCGGATCTGGTGCGTTCTCCCAGTCTCGATGTTGACCTCCACCAGAGACACACCATGGGCGGTGTCCAGCACGCGGTAACGGGTCGCCGCCCGTTTGCCGCGGTTAGGCAGAACGGCCATCTTTGTGGGGTGTCGCGGATTGCGCCCAATCAAGTTCTCAACCCGCCCCGTCACAACGCCGAACTCGCCCAGAACGAGGGTCAAATACGTCTTCTCAACCCGGCGTTCGGCAAAGGCTAGTTTGAGCGCCAGACGAGCACCTTCATTCTTCGCCACCACCATGACGCCGGACGTGTCTTTGTCGAGGCGGTGCACGATCCCGGGGCGTAGATCCTCGTCAAGCAGCTCACCGAAGTGCTCCGCATCATAGTGCAGGAGTCCCTGGACCAAAGTCCCGGTCCAGTTCCCCTTGGCAGGATGGACGACCAGGCCGGGTGGTTTGTTGATGACGAGGACATCGTCATCCTCACTCACGATTTCGAAGTCAATCTCTTCGGGCTGGATGTCGATTTCCGGCCTCTCGGGCCAGTGCACAGTCACCGCATCGTTCGTCCGCACCAAGTCCCGCTGCCGGCACGCTTCACCGTTCAACAGAGCCAGCCCTTCCTTGATGCAACGCTGAAAAAAGGCCCGGGAACGGTGCTTGTAGATCCGGGAAAGGAACATATCGAGCCGGAAACCATCCATCGTGTGAGGGACGGTGAAGGTGAGAGGGTCAGCCTGGGCGGAAATACTTCCCTCCCCCGGTACGTCCTCCACCGGAGCATCCGAGGGCTCAGTCATGTCTGAATCGTCATTCATCATCTGGTCGCTGTTCCGGCCGCCCTTGGCCAGCCGTCTCCTTAGGGCTTCCGCGGACAGCCCAGAGCAACCAAGCCAGCCCGATCGGGAACAAGGCTACACAGATCACTTGAGCCGGCGTGAATACACCAACTCTATGGATGTAGTCCCCGCGCAGGAACTCAATCGCGAAACGCGTGCATGAGTAGAGCACAAGATAGCAGGCGAATAGCTGCCCGGACCGTCGCATACGCGGCTCTATGCAAAGGAGAAGGCCGCATAGCGCCAGGTTCGCGGCTGCGGCGACAGCTTGTACGGGAAACACCGGCAGCGCGGCCGTGGCCGCGGCCCCCAGCAGCCCCTTGTGAATGTGAACATCCAGTACGCCGGAAGAAACGGGGTACCGGACGGCAAGCCCCGCCTGCCAGGGATGCCCGAAGCAACACCCGTTAATGAGACAACCGATTCTGCCCAGCGCATGCCCGATGGCCAGCGCCGGCGCCACAAGATCCGCAGCGTCAGCGAAACGCCACTTCCTGAACCGGCACATCGCCCCGCCGGCAATCGCTGCCCCAATAAAGCCGCCGTAAAAAACCAGACCTCCGTGGTCTATGCGGAGGGCCTCCAACCATCGTCCGCTGAATTCGGTCGACCAGTTCTGCATCACGTAGAGAACACGCGCGCCGATCAGGCCCCCCAGCATCAGCACGAACGTCAGGTCTCCGGCAGGCCCAGCCCCGAATCCCCTCCGCTTCCCGCGGTGCTGCACCAACTGGAAGGCCGCCAGAAAACCGAGCGCAACCATCACGCCGTACCAGCGTATCGTCAGGCGCCCAAGTTGGAAGGCAACCGGATCGGTCATCATTACCTCAACGTTTGACAAGAGCAGATGCAGACGAGTTCCCCCGCCCATGCGGAACACGGCAATGAGTACATTACCGGGGACCCACTGTAGACGCAAGAGGGCCAGCGGCGTGAGCGTTGCCAAAACCGCGTCAGAGTGGCATATTCCTACACATGAACTGACAACCAGAAACCACTGCGCCTATGGACCACTCTATCCCTGCCGCAAAACCATATCACGACTATCGTCGCTTCCTCACTGAGCGATACGGCAAACCGCTGTACCGCATTCCAGTGGACTTGGGGTTTGGTTGCCCCAACCGCAGCCCGAACGGGGAAGGTGGATGCGCGTTCTGCGGCGAACAGGGAGCACGGGCAGTCCACCTGCGCCCCGACATGGACCTCAAAACACAGGTACAGGCAGGGGTTGAGCTGGCCCGGAAACGCTACAAAGCCGATGGATTCATGGCCTACTGCCAGGCCTTCACCTCCACCCACGCCCCGGTTGACGTCCTGCGGGAACGCCTGGAACAGCTCTTCACTATCCAGTCATTCCAAGCGATGATCCTCTCCACCCGCCCAGATTGCCTCCCGGAAGAAACCGTTTCCCTCCTGGCTGAGTTCACGCGAAAGTCGGATGTGTGGGTTGAAGTCGGCGTCCAAACAGCCAACGACAGCACGTTGCGGCAAATCAAACGGGGCCACGACTTCGCCTGCAGTGTCCGGGCAATCGAGATGCTGCACGAACATGGTGTGAAGACGGCTGCGCACGTGATCCTGGGGCTCCCGGGCGAAACGTCCAAGGACTTCCGACGGACAGCCAGGGAGCTGGCTCAACTCCCCCTGGACGGTATCAAGATACACAACCTCCACGTTGTCGCCGACACGCCATTGGCCGAATGCTGGAACGCCGGTGAATTCACAGCCTGGGACGAACACGAATACGCGGAAGTACTCATGGACTTTCTCCGCCGGATCCCTGCGAACTGGCCGGTGATGCGCCTTGTCTCCGACACCCCCGCCGATCGTCTTGTCGCCCCGCGGTGGTGGCTCACAAAGCCACAGTTCCTGGACTACTTGGAACGCCAGATGCGAGAGCGCAATTGGGTTCAAGGCGACCTCTTTGAGAGTGGACGAGCGAATCGGCGAGTAACCATCGTCGAGAGTAGCGACGGCAGCGATGTCCCGGCCTCTGCCCTCACGGAGACGCTGCAGTTCGATGCCGCCCCCCCCCCTTCTCCTCCGCCACCGGCTTCCCGCCTCTGGCCGCTGCTGGCCAAATTGCGGGGAGCAGCTGAAGCTGTCCGCAACAGAAGTGGCAACCCCGATCCTCCTCCGCTGATCTCGAAAGACGAACTGAGAGAGCGGCTCAGTGCAGGCAGTGTGACCGTCCTGGATGTTGGGTTCGGAGTCGATGGACACGCGCTTCAGCTTCTCGATGCAGTCGTCCCTGGAAACCAGGGCGAACTCAACATCATCGCTCTGGGGCTGTCGCCAAGTGTCGTCTCGGAGTTGAAGAGTCGCTTCCCGAAGCGCCGGGGCATGCTCGAGTGTCTGTCCCTTCGCGGTCATGCCAGTTTTCCCGGAGGCAAGATCACGGTATTTTGGGGGGACCCAAGGCTGCAGATCGGCAGGATGCGCGGCAAAGTGCATGTCGTGATTCTGGAGCCATCCGGCGTGGAACAACACGTTCAGCTCTACACGATCGACTTCCTCCGGCGAGTGGCCCGCTTCCTGACCAGCCATGGAGTCATCGTCTCCCCTGCCACAGCCAAAGCCTTCCGGCGAGCCCTCCAGCGAATCGGCATGCATGTTGGGGCCTGCTACCCCGGGCGAATTGGCCGAGGGGGAACACGCGCCTCACGACACGATTACATGGTGACGCATGATCTTCCGAACAAGGAACGCCGCATCCTCAGTCGCAGTGTCTCCGCAGTCCCGTTCCGCGACCCCAACTTCCGAGGGTCAAAGAACAGCATCCTCCGGCACCGGGAGCACGTCATGGCCAGACTCCGCAAACGGGGTTGGCAGAAGTGGGTGAAGTGACCCCTCATGACGCGTTCTGAGATCATCCCCCTCCTCCACGCGCTTGGGATACACCCCAGCAAGAAGCTCGGGCAGAACTTCCTTGTCGACAGCAACCTGCTTGACGCGATGGTGCGAGATGCGACCCCACAGGCCGGAGAACGTGTGCTGGAGGTGGGGCCGGGCCTGGGTGCACTCACACGCCGGCTCCTGAGCGCAGGATGCCATGTGACCGCGGTGGAGATCGACTACCGTTTGGCCGAGTTCCTGAGAGAAGACCTGGCGGGGGAAGAGCGCTTCCGACTGATCCGCGGCGATGCCTGCCAGGTGGACTATGAGGCGACGATGGGCAGCGCCCCATTCCGGGTGATCGCCAACCTCCCCTACGCCTGCAGTTCGGTGCTCCTCGCCCAGTTGGTGCGGCTACCCAACCCGCCCACAGAGATGATCGTTCTTCTCCAGCGCGAAATGGCGGAGCGGCTCATCGCCCTGCCCCAGACGAAAGCCTATGGAGCTCTCAGCGTTGCCATCCGCCTGCACTACGATGTGGTCCCCTTGCGCCGCATTCCGCCAGACGTCTTCTTCCCAGCGCCGCAGGTGGATTCCATGCAAATCCGGATAGCCCAGTCGGCGAATGCCTTGAACGGTCAGCAACTGATGCACGCAGCAGCCGTTGCCCGGATCGGCTTCTCGCAACGCCGGAAGCAGATAGCCAAACTACTGTCCAAGCACGTGCCGCGGGAGCACGTCCTCGAAGCCCTCTCTCACCTTGGACTCCCGGAAGACTGCCGAGCAGAGGATCTTCCCCCGGAGACCTTCCACAGACTGGCGGAACGCCTCCCGGAGATTTCGACAAGCTAGCCTACAGAACCGCCTTCGCAGCACGGTTGAGACGCCGGATCAGCTTGCTGACATCAGGGCGTTTCAGGTCAGGATTGAGCCCAATCATCACCGTCCGGTTGAGAATGTCCAGCGACTTGGCACACATGTCCTTGCGGTAGTCCATGCGGCAATCCTGGTTTTCCTCAAACTTGAAGGCGTTCATGCGGTCGCTCGGGCCACCGGCATGCTCGAATATCGGGTCCCATTCCGTGTAGACGTGGCGCCCGGTCCGGCCCGCAATTCCTGTCCCTGCCAGCCCGGAGAACTTCACAGCCTGCTCTTCCGATGGCAGGACATACATCACATGACTGCCGCACTCATAGTCAAGGCTGTGTGCGGTCACCGGGGTCAAACCACTGTCAACCGTCTCTCTGAGGACACGTTGTTTCTTCTTCCGCAATGATCGCATGGTCGGCTCAAGGCGGTCGAGCTGGACATTCATGACCGCGCCCTCAAGCTCAGAGGCACGGGCTCCATTGCTTGTGAACAGGCTGGGAGCGTCTTCACGCCCGGTCCAGTAGAATCTGCAACAGTCGATCATGCAGCGAACCCGCAGGAAGTCATCCGGATCACGGGCAACAGCTGCCCCACCCTCACCACATGACATGTTCTTGAAGTAGTTGAAGCTGAAGCCACCCGTTTTGCCGAACGTCCCGAGCTTCCTGCCCTTGTACCCCCCACCGACAGCCTGACAGGCATCTTCTACAACCACAAGTCCATGCTTCTCGGCGACGGCCATGATGGCATCCATATCGCAGCACATCCCCCACATATGCACCGGCATGACAGCCTTGGTCTTGGGACCGGCCATCTCGTCAATCGCCTCAGGTGAAATCAGGATGGACTCGTCGATATCGACAATAACCGGAATCGCCCCTGCAGCGACAACGGCAATAGCTGTGGCGATGTACGTGCACGCCGGCACGAGGACTTCGTCGCCCGGGCCGACCCCTGCCCCGACGAGAGCAGCGGTCAACGCCGTGGTCCCGCTGGAGCACATGATGCAGTCATCGATTCCCAGGTATTTTGAGTAACGCCGCTCGAACCTCTCACAGAGTCCGCCTTCCCGGTAGCGGAACATCTGCCGGCTCTCGATCAACCGGGCAACGGCATCGATTTCTTTTTGGCCGATTCGGTACATGGACTAGCCCTTTCACCTGGTTCCTTGTCGTCACTCTTCGTGCCCACTCCCCCACGCCAGTCGGCTTCTGTGGGCTTGGGTTTCTGCACAGATCCGAGTATAGGCGCCACTCAGGCATTTCACAAGGCCGCGCGGCAAGAGTCGATACCACTTACAGATCACACTGCTCGGAACCGGTTCGTGGCGGGATCAAACCACTCGAACAGCCGTTCCCGGTGCTCCCGTGCGGTCGAACTGTCCCCGTCAGCAGCCCAGATATTCCTGAATTCACCCGGATCTTCACCCAGATCGTACAGCTCGTGAGTCGAGCCCTCGTTGTAGACGTACTTGTACTGCGCCGTCCGAACCATGTACTGGCACGGGCGGCCACGTAGGTTGTACTCGCTGAATGCAGCGTCCGGCCCGGTTGCCATCGGCTGTCTTACGCAGCCGGAAAAGCTCACACCATCCAGTGCATCAGCTGCTCCCGGAAACGCGACCCGAGGCGGCGGCCCGGGTTCGGGCAGGCCGGCAAGGTCTACCAACGTCGGGTAGAGACCAATCTGCTCGATCAGTGCCTCACTGACGCTTGCCGCTGGCAACGATGGTGAATGAGCGACAATCAACGGAACGCGAACGGACGGCTCGAATAGACAGAATTTCTGCAGCAACCCATGGTCTCCACCCATCTCGCCGTGGTCAGAGGTGTAGACGACGATCGTGTCCTCCCAGAGCCCCAACTCATCCAGAGCGTCCAGGACGACGCCCACACACGTATCCGCAAAAGCCAAATTCCCCAGGTAGCCTGCCACATGCGCTCTGCGCCGCCACTCATCGGCCTGGCTCATCGACACCATGCGTCTCTGGAGGTGCTCAGGATAGCCGGAAACGTCCCCCGCCTCGGGGAGCTCTGTGTCCGCAATAGGGTAACGTTCCGCATACTCCCGGGGAGCGTAAAACGGAGTATGCGGCTTCATAAAGCTGGCATAGAGAAGGAACGGGGCTTCACGCCGATGGCTGCGGATGAACTTCACGGTTTCGCGCGCAATGAACATGTCAAGGTGGTCGTCGGCCTCCAGCTGTGACGCCATGTTCGTGAATGGGTAGCGTTGCACGTTCCCCACCCAGGGACTGGGACCGTCCCAGAGCCCCCCGACATCCGGCATACCCGCGCCATCGTCGTCAACCGTCTCGAAAAAGCGAGGCCCCATCGGGTGGTTCGCGATTTCATCGGCAAAATGGCGAACCTTGGGGCCAAGGTACATGAGCCAATCGTTGATGGACAGATAGTAGTCGAAGCCATGTTTCATGGCATCATTGAAGTGCATCTTGCCGATCAGCCCCGTCAAGTAGCCATTGTCACCGAAGTGATGGGCAATCGTGCGGTAACGCCAGTCGAGTCGGTCGGTGTTGTTGATTGCCCCGGTGGAATGCGCGTACAGCCCGGTAAGCATGGCCATGCGACTCGCCACGCAAACGGGATAGGGGCAGTAGGCATTGGTGAACCGCACGCCCTGCCCCGCAATGCGGTCGATATTGGGCGTGGGGACGAGTTCGCGCCCCGCGCACGTCATCAGATCGTGCCGGTGTTGGTCGGTCATGATAACGAGGACATTCGGATGCTTCGCCTGCTCTGGCATGAATTCGTCTCCGCTCGGATTGCTAGCGCCACCGTCTCGTCTGTAACTTCACGCGTTTTGAGCACCGGTCAGTCGCCGTCCAGAGGCCGCCTCCCACACTGAATCGGGCGCCCCCCAAGGTGGGAGGCGGCCTCCGGACGGCGACCTGCCTGGGCACCAACAGAGGACAGTTACGCCCTCTGATATGTCTGCCGGGCTGCCGGCAGAGGTCCTGCTCGTCTGTGACCCCACGCGTTTTGAGCACGAAATACACCGTTGGGGGTGCCGCATCTCCGCATGCGGCCAGGCCGGCAACGGAGAACCGGGGCTCCATGCATCCGGAGGCAAGTTCCGCCCTTCTGACATGTCTGCCGGACCTTCAACGGAGGCCGAACTCGTGCCTAACTGCAGCACGACTTGCGGTCTGGGGTGACCGTCAGAACCGCGTGATGTCGCCACCGAAAACCGCTCCCGAAAGTCGCGGCTCTGTTCAGGCAAACGCCACCGGGGACATGGATGCGCCACGACGGAACTCTAACCACCATTTGGGCAGATGCGACCAGCGCAGCGCCGTGCACATGAGAGGGAGGAGGCTATCTTTCGCAGAGCGCAATCACCGCCCATGAGGAGGCATCATGTACTTGCAGGCTCTAGACGTCCTTCAGCAACTCCACGAGAATGGCCACGGTGGCACGGTCCCGACCGGATGGGAAGAATCCCAGCGACTGCTTCCGAGTGTAGCACGAACGTTCCTCAGCCCTGCCCGATTTCTGGAGAGCCGCGTGTGGAGCGGACTGCCGGAAGACACTGACGCAGTTCTCCTCAAAACGGCAGAACGCATTGTGGCCTCCCCGGCTCTCCTCGCCCTGGCTTGGCACGGTTTCTGGACGGCCTTCGAAAGTCCGGAGCCTGTCTCCCTCGCCTCTTGGCCGCGTCTTGAGCACATGCTCGGACGAGATGCCGGGGTGTTCTACCTGCTGATCGGTCTCGAGATGATCCCCCGCATGCGGACCAATCAGGAGAGCGTGGGGTTCCCTGAACGCGTCGCGCGCGAAACAGCACTCCAAATCCAGTGCTACTGCGAAACGTATCAACGAGCCAACGCTGGGAAACCGGGACTACACCCGCGACAGCTCGGGTGGCTGCGTCACTACACCCGGGAGCCCTATGTTCGGGTCGGACGCCTCGAGTACTGGCTGCGGCCAAACCCAAACACGCCGGTCATGTTCTGCCACCGCGACACGGGGCATACCATCGCTCTGGCCGAAGCGAACACTCGGTTCACCCCTGCCGGTTATATTGATGTCCGAAGCGACCGGGATGACAGCGATCAAGACTGGACGGCGACCTTTGAGACCACCGAGGACAGCGTGATCGGCTTCCCAATCTCCCCATCGGGGATGGCCCTGCAGCAACGCATCACCCTCCCAAAGAGCGAGTGGGAAAACGTCCTCAAGAAAGGCGATCCTGTCCTGCAGATGCATATCCCCGCGGGAGGGAAGATGACACCGGAGGCCACGAAAGACTCGGTGCAGCGCGCGTTCCAGCTTTTCGACGAGACGTTCCCCGACCAGCCTCCGTCGGCAATCGTCTGCGGATCCTGGATCTTCGGCAACCAGCTTCAGGAGATCTTTGCTTCCTCCGCCAATCTCGTTCGGTTCCAGCGTGAACTCTACCTCCACCCTGTCGGATCAACGCCCCAAAGCGGCCTCTGGTTCATCTTCCTGGAAGACAGCGTCAACCCCATGACGTCTCCAAGGGACACCAGCCTGCGCAGGGGCGTCCTTGACCACATCGCAGCTGGCGGAGAATGGCGCGTGGGAGGCATGATCTTCCTCGCCCGGCATGCCGGCATGTTCGGGACGCAACTCTATCGGACCAACTGGCCGCCGCCCCAGTTTCCCCAGCTGGCCAACCTGTGAAGTCTTCCCCACGAGCCCTCTAGGAGAGCCCCCCCCAATGACGATTCGAACGGCAATTCTTGGCTATGGACGCAGTGGGAGCACCATGCACGCGGGCGCAATCGAGGCCAATGCACCTTTCGACATGGTCGCCGTGTGCGATATCGATCCTGAGCGTCAGCGCCAAGCCCGGGAGCGATTCGGCTGCGCGGTCTACAGCGACTACCGTCAGATGCTCGAGCGAGAGGACCTCGATCTCGTCAGTGTCATCACTCGGAGTGATCAGCACTGCGAAATGGCCTGTGACTGCCTTCGAGCTGGGAAGAACGTGCTGGTCACCAAGCCCTGGGCCGTGGATGCCGCAGAGGGCCAGCGCATGATTGACGCCGCTCAGGCTTCAGGAACGCGCCTCTTCCCCTGGCTTCCGGCCCGGTGGGGCTCTGTGTTCCTTCGGCTGAAGGAAATCGTGGATGCGGGGACTGTCGGGGAGGTGTTCCTCATCCGCCGGGCGGTATTCAGCTTCGCCACACGCTGTGACTGGCAGACGGAACGACGCCACGGCGGCGGGTACTTGCTGAACTGGGGGCCTCACATCGTGGATCCCCCCGTGCTCCTCGCAGGGTCACCGGTGGTGAGCGCCTTTGCTCACGTGCGCCAAGTCATCAATCCCGGGGATGGGGAGGATGTGTTCCTGGCGCTCCTCACACTGGCAGACGGAACGATCGTCCAGGCGGAGTACAACATCGCTGTCGAGCCCCTGCCAGAGTGGTTCATCCAGGGGAACCGCGGCACAATCATCGCCACCGGGAAGAACATCCGCATCTGCCGGAACACCCCGGTACAACCTGACGACCCAACCCGCTACGGGGACATGACCTCCAAGGACGCAGAGACGATCGAGGAGAGGATTGATGGTGCCATCTATGGCGACCAGAACGTGGTCTACGCGGAAGTGGCCGCTGCTCTTGAACAGGGAACGCCCTTCGCCGTGTGTCCCGAAGATGCCCTGCAACTCTCACGGACATTCGATGCCATCCGGACGTCAGGCGAAACCGGTGACGTGGTCAGGCTCTGACAGAATCGATCCGGGGCAGCGCGATGCTACGCGGTCACGGCGTGCCTTCCCCTCGGAGAGTGAAGCCACGGAGAAGCGACGGGAGACGCCGGCGCTGACATGCCGATTCCGAGCGTGAGGCAGGAGGGAGGGGCGAACCAGGGGGAGGGGAAGAAAGGGACGGCGGCAAGTCCGAGCTCGTCTCAGGTGTCACTGGCGAGTAATAGCCAATAGCAGACTGATGACCACCTGTAGGCCGTGGGAGTGTGCCTGATTCAGGGCTGCATCACGCCGTTTCGCGAAGGATTCCGGGGATGTCTGCAGGGCGGGTTCCCTGACGTTTGAGGGCCTCTCGGTACGAGACGTACTCAATGAGGTGCCCACGCTCACGAATGACCATCCCGAACAGAGCCGGGTCCTCGGTCAGACGCCACTTAGCCGTTTCGTTCGAAGGATTCGCCAGTCTCAGTTTCATGGTCGCCGCTCCTTGTGTGAACGATGATTCTGAAACCTGTCTAGCATCAAGTGTGCCATAGCACACCGCAAGAAGGGAACGGCCCAGCAGGTTCTTGCGGAAGAGACCAACAGTGGAAAAAAGAACAGCTGGAAGGGGTAAGGGCCATGAAGGTCGAACGTTGGCTCCAGCCACACGGCCAAGCCTGCAGGAAAGGCGACTCCAAACCGTTGGGGGCCCTGAAGCGCCGCCCAACGTCGTCTTAGCGCCATTCGGACTTGCCCCTCTCCTGGACTGGTCAGGCCGACCGACAGGACGCAAGGCTGAGAATCGGTGCAGAACTGACACCGTTCCGACACACTTCACCGGCTCTCAACAGCCGCGGGTCGATCGCCGCTGGAACGGTCAATCCCACGAGCAGATATCGTCTATGGGATAGCCTCCATCACGGGGGGCCGTTTCGCCGAAATCTTCCTCCTTGTCCGGACCAATGGACCAGATGGCGACACTCGAGTAGACGATCTCATGGGGGAACTTACGTGGCGAGGGCTCGCTGTCTCCCGACCCGCGCATCTTCACATCGCCATTGTAGTCTGTGTCCAGTGCCACTCGGTAGTCGTTCCCCCAGGGATCCAGATAACGCCCAGGCCCCTGCTTCGTGTTCACTTCCAGGATGCGCATCCCTCTGGGATTGCCGGGGTCAGAGCCGCCATCAGGATCGATATTCTGGAGGTAGCAGATGAGTAGTTCATAGGTGCTGTCATTGAGTGAGGAACTGCTCGAATAGCCAAGGAGAAGGTCGTCAGCGTTGTTCACAAACGGCAGGTACCCGTATGTCGTCTCGTACATCAAAATGGCCGATCTCAGGCTCTGGATCTCAGCCGTTGCCTTGGCGATCTTCGCCCGTTTGCGGACCTGGTTGACCGTCGGCAGAAGAATCCCCATCAAGATGGCAATGATGACGATCACCATCAGCAGTTCTACGAGAGTGAAGCCCGATTTCCGCATGCGTTTCACGTTGGCGTCTCCTTCAGATTGAGTCAGCATCAAGGCTGGGAGGCAGGGCTGTTAACATGCCGTCCAGGCGGGGGAATCCGCCCGGGTGGAGGCAAGCGCCGCCTACCCGTCAGTTGCGCTTCCAGTTCGAGATATCGTCGGAATTGTCTGCCGTCCGGGTCTGGGCATCGGCGGTCGCCGCTCCACCGTCACCATGCTTCTTGTCCGGACCGCACGACCAGAGGTCATAGGACTCCGTGTTGATCGTCCCGGGGCATTGGTAGTAGAATTTCTGCCGCCAGGCATCGCGGTAGGGAGAGGAGAACCCCTCCAGGTAACAGATGGTCTGGTCATTGACGAATTCGCTCCGAGTCCAATCCAGCGCAGCAGCGGTCGTCTGCATGGGGTAATGCCCCTGGTCGCTCAGGTACTGCTGAAGAGCGACCTCCATGCTCTGCATCAGCCCAACCGTCTTGGCCCTGGCCGCGCTGGTGCTGGCGAAACCGGATACGCCGATGATCAAGCCGGACAGCACGGCAATGATAGCCATCACCGCGAGTAGCTCAACCAACGTGAATTGCTGTTTCCTGTCGTCGCTTCTCATTTTTCCTGCTCCTGTCACTATCGGCGCGGTCTTTCCCGTCAGGGATGAACTCAACCTACTCACGCGAGACTCGGCCGGTAAACTGATCAACGGCAAGGTCCATCTTATTCTCAGCATTCTTGATCGTGAGGTTACCACCGATCAGAACACCCTCTACAATCGTCACATAGCGTCGCGTCACCGCAGTGGTTCGGCCTGTCTTGCGAAAGACCACGGCCCGGACGGTGCGCCCACTTGCCGCGCCAAGTTCGTTTGCGGCGTCCGGCAACACCTTCGAGTACTGCCCGTCAGTGGGGGGATTGCTCATTCCCAGGTCAGAATCGGCCTCGGCGACAACAGCCCCCTTCGGGAGATACTCCCACTTCGTTTCAGGAAGCCAGGCGACAAACTTCGCCGGGGAGTCTCCCGTGACTTCGCACATCCGCAACGCGATGTACGAAAAGTCACCAACAGTCATCTCTCCGTCACTCGGCATGAGGAGCGCAACATTTTTCCGGGCGCTTATCGCAGACTGCCTGGCCAAACGCAACTTGCCGCCGACCATGCGTGCACCGGCGTCAACACCGATCCCGGTCGTCAGCCGGCTGACAGACGGTACGGCAATCCCCATCACGATCGCCAGGATAACCATGACAGCCATCAGCTCAATCAGTGTGAAACGCCCACAACGGCTCGTCGAGCCGCCTGGACAGTGGCGTCTTCCACAAGCGCTCAGTTGGCGAATCAGAGCCATCACTCTGTCCTATCCCCTTCCATTACTCAACTCGGCACATTGTCGGTGATTCCCAAAATGAACGTGACCTCTCCCACAAATCACCGACCGGCACGTGACCGACACGACATCCTGCTCAGACGCCGGGAAGTCCGGCTTAACCCCTGCGGTTCGCCTGCTTCTTGGCCGCCTGGATCCGGATGTACTTGCCCAATTCGCGAGGCGTCAGCCAATCCCTGCGCGGGCACTTCCCAAGGCAGTCGGTGATAACGCTCTCCATCTTCACGATTCCCTCCAGGGCCGTCGTCATCGTCGCACTATCACCCTTCCTGTGGGCTTCCCAGACTTCGACGTTGTAATCGGCACAGCGCTTGAAGGCTTTCGCGGCCTTGACATACTTCGCGCTCTTGCTCTCTTCCCGCTGTTCGTCGGCCTTCTCAACGCACTTGATCGCCAGACGTTTGTTGCGCTGCTCGTCCTGACGATTCTTCTCAGCGACGTACCGGTAGAGGACAACGAAGCGATCCCGTACCGAGACGTTGCGTTTGGCCAGTTCGCTCTGCGTTCGCCTGTACAGTCTTGCCTGCTTCTCCCAGCTCTTCCGCACGTCACTGTCTTCCCCCGCCAGGACGCTCAGTCCTCCCCCCAACACGCCTGTGAACACGAAGACTGCGATGAACAGTTGACGCCAAATGGGGTGATCGTGCATGGTCCTTACTCCTCAAGAAACTCAAAGCGCTCAACCCGGTACTCGTTTGTGAGTGCATCGCGGTAGAGGGTAGCAAGAATACGCTGCTCGGCAACGACTGCGCAGTAATAGTCCTTCCCGTTGTAGTCGACGTACTTGTGGTAACGGTCGCCCGCAGTGCCTTGTCCCGGGTCCGGAATATTCCCCAAATCCCTCACAGATTGTGCCGCAACAATAACAGTGAAAATATTCTGACGTGTGGTCAGGAAGTTAGCCATCTTCCCCAGGCTCGCCTCCCTCTCACGGTCCGTCGTCCCGATCGCGGCCAGTACCGCCGCCAATCCTCCCCGGTGCGGCAACACCCTATCATCTGCGCCTACCAGCGAGTCAAGGCTGAGGCCGCCAGTCACAGGATCGGTGGTGCCCGTACCCGGGGAATCATAGGGATCGTCATACTTGATATCCGAAAGAATCTCACTCCAGACGGCTTTGCAGGGAGAGTTGGCGTTGACCTTGCCCCGAACGATCGTCTGTGGACCGATCTTCACCTGATCCAGCATACCCGCATCACCGTCGTCATAGTCAGCTCCTGTCGAGCCCCCCACTTTGGTCAGGTTGACGGTTCGCCACGCTTCCCCGCGGTGAATGGCACCCAACTCCCAGAGGGACTGCATCGGCGCATTTCTGACATAGGCCGTTGACAGCCCTGCGGCCGGGTCGGTCTGCGTCTCAGTATCATCACCTGAGGTCGCATCCGCAACCGAGTTCTGCCCATCCAGCGAGTCAACAAGTACCGTATCGAAATCCTTCCACTCCCAATCTGAATCATTCCCGTTTGCCCGGGGATCCTCTACTTCGACGGTGCAGAAATACTGCATGGGCGGGGCATCGCTGGCAGGGCTCATGTTGGGTGTCTTGTCCGAGTCAGTCGTTATATGGACAAAGTCCAAGAGCTCGGCGTCATCGGTAACGCTGGGGGGGGTAAGGAACACACCCGCCTTGATCTCCGTGACGGTCATCGCGATTCTGGACTTGGTGGAGCCGCCACCCGAGCTCCCAGTTGTGGGCCCCCACGTCCACGTCTTGATGAACTCCACCTGGGGGGTTGAGCTCCCGAAACGCGCATGGTAGGAATTCGCCGCAAGCGAGGCAACATCAATCTCGGCAGTCAGGTTCTGGGCATCGGCCGGAATCCCGGTTTCTGCAGACCACTTCCGGTCAAACTCCACGTCCATATCGAGGACGACGGTAACCGCCGGTGACGCCGCACCATACATGTTTACCAGCTCGCAGTACGCGGTGAGCGTCACCACATGTTGATCCTTGGTCGGGTCCGTGCCATCAGGCTGCCGCTGGTAGGCGATGTCCACAGCAATCTCATTGAGGTACGGCACTCGCTCAAGGCCGACCACGTCCGGGTAACCATCGCCGGTTGTGTCAGCCGATGTTGGGACATCGTCTGGGGCATCGTCTCCGTCGCTGTCGCGGTCACAGTAGTCAATGATATTGGCGGCCACCTGTTCCGGGATATTGTTGGCCGTGTCCCCGGACATGAACTGGAGCCAGGGGATTCCGCCAGCACCGGCAACCACAGGGGCAGCAACCGGGTTGACGTCCGGAGGCGTACCGGTGGTGTCCCAGAAGTTGGTAGTTCCACCAGTCGCCTGGACCCAATCGACATACACCTTTTTGTCCTTCCATACATAATCTCCGGTACGAGTTTGGGGGTCAACGGCTGCTCCTGTCCAAAGAACTTTGTCGTCGCCTGTAAACACGACATGGGCATCATCCCAGGCGCTGCTTGTATTCAACGGGGAGGGATCCCAAGCATAGCCCGACAGATCAAATCTGTGTGTGTCCACGTCACTGCCAGGTGCGGGGACGTCCTTGAGGTACGCCTCGATGTCATAGCCGTGAGTCCCGAACGTCATGTAGTAAGCTTCCCCCATCACCCCGAGGAGATGCGAAAGTGAGAACCAGCGTGTCTTGTCAGTCCCGCCGCCGACCACCGGCAGGTTGCTCAGAAGTCCGGCATCGACCACGACCTCCTCGAGGGATCCACCCGTGATCCTGTTCTGTGATTCAAGAACGGAAGCGGTGTTGTATGCCCCGTTGCCATCTACATCAAAGTAGTGTTCGTTGGCGTCGTGTGTACCATCACCATTCGTGTCCGTGAAGGGCTCGTGGTTGGGGGTCACCGCGCACGTCGCATCGATCTTGCCGCTCTCATCCAGAACCAAGTAGGCCATTCGCCCAAGGAGTTTCCACTTCGGATCCTCGGGATCCGTAGCTGTCTCATCTTCCAGAATGGGGACCCACTTGGCCTTGTCCGCGTCGTCTGAGGGCTCAAGGAGGCCGGTCATGTTCGGAAACCCATCCACCCTCATGGCCTCGGCATAGCCTTCCCAATCTATTGAGGTAGAATCCACATTGATGAAGTAGTGCTGTCTATAGGTGCCGCTGTTGTAGGTTTTGAACGAAATGCCTTCGCCAGGATCACGAGGGGGGTAGATGTCCAACGGATCCGTCCCATCAAAATTGTGCGCGAGTCCCGCTAGAATGCGTTCCATGCACGATTCGCTAAGGAGACGCGCACGGGCTGTATCCGCATGGTTTCCGGCGGCCATGCGTTCCGTCTGCGACTGGTAAGAGAAACTCATCGCCATGATGAGTAGAAGCGAGAGGATACCCAGGACCATAAGCAGAGCAACGCCGCGATCCTGTCTAAGTTTCACGAGGTTCTTCATTACCATCGTCCCTGGACGCTCTGTCTGAGCGAGTTGAGTTGGTCTAGACGCTGTTCCGTGTACTCACGAATGGCCATGTCCTTGGAGAAACGAGAACCGGCCAAATGCTCCACTAGAAAAGCCGTTCCAGCGTCCCAGGAACCAACAGAGGAGTCCGTCCGCCCACATCACTGAGAACTGAGAAACACGATCTTTACGAACGTTCGTCGGCTCCGTGCCTTGATCTTATCCCTCACTGGGGTTGGCACATTCGCCTTTGTGGCCTCGGGATCGATCAAGGTGAGCTTGATGCGAACAGCGGAAGGCAACGTATTGCGAGTTCCATTAGCGCTTGGCAACGTCTGTATCTCAAATTCCTCGACGCCATCGATGATGTGATGTCGATTCTGCGCAGAATTCGCCCAAACGGTGCCGCTCGTGACACCATAGAAGTCCCACTTGGGATCCGCAGCCGCCGGATCCCCAGCTCTGTCGGATGTCAGGGACCGCCTCAACCAGTAGCTCTGGTCAGGATCGCCGCCCTCGTCAGTGTGGTGTGAGTATTTCACCTCGACCATCCGGCTCTCCGCATCGTCATTCCTCGCTTCGACAGCTGCGACGAAGCAAATCACATCCTGTTTAGCTGAGTCGGCCGCATCGTGAGTCCCGCTGGTCCAGAACGGGATCTCGGCATCCTCGGTGTCGCTGGCGATGGCGCAACGCAGGTCATGGCCAAGGAGATCGAAAGCAATCTGAGCGTTCTGGTAAATACGGGCGTTGGAGTCGCTCAGACTCCAGGCCTGCTGAGCGGTCTGGAGGAACTTGAAGAGAAAGCCCATCATGATGGTGAGCACCGCCATCGCGGCCAGCAGTTCGACCAGGGTAAAGCAGTGGACGTGGTGTTTGACTGCGGTGCGCCTCATCGCTTGAAAAGCTCCAACTGATAGACGGCCTTCTGCCGCCGAGCATAGGGAATCTCAGCCGGCCAACTCACTTCGACCTTGAGCGTAACCCCAATGTCACGGTGTTCCACATCGGTGGTGGTGTCCAGAAGCCCCGAATCCTCCTGCCAGAGAACGGCGATTGCACGGAAGTCCGTCTGATCATCACCAGCCGAAGGCGGGTTGAATTCGTCGGCCAAGTCAGAACCTCCCGTCGTCCCTTCTCTAAAACGGACGAGCTGGTAAATCCCATCCGCCTGCTCGAACAACGTTCCTCCACTCCCCGATTCTCCCGCCCCGGAAACAGTCATATCACACACAAGATTCGGATCGTCCGAATCGACAGGGCGACTACCCGGAATCGATCCCTGAACGGGGTTGTCTGGATCTGAGTAGTCGTAGACGCGACTAGTCCATTCTGCTTGGCCAGTGGTGGGATCGCGTAATCGGAATTGCAGGTAATGGAGCATCTGATCCGCAGACATGGCCGCAGACATCTCGGCCATGCCGTCGCGACTGGCACCCAGGCCAACCGGGAACAACGCCGTGATGCTGACGACGCCAACGGCCACGACCCCCAGAGCGAGGATCAATTCAATCATGTTAAACGGTCGACGGGTCATGGTGCCCAACTCGCTTGCTGTGACGCTCAATCATATGTCAGGAGTCTTCCGGGGCATCAAAACTGATGCGCCCAGTGAAGGGCTCAACCGCAATCTCAACCCAGTTGTCCGCATTCCGAACAATCGGCTTGTCCGCCTGAGCGTTGACGCCTTCGAGAATCGCGATGTACTGGATGGATGTACCGACCCCGGTGAGACGGCCGGTCGGCTTGAAAATGATCGCCCGACAGTCCGTGGAAAACCCATCCCCGATGCCACTGACCATCTGACAGTTGTCGGCGCTGTCACCAAGATCACTGGGCAACCCCTTGGTCTGGTCCATCTCATAGACGACCCCGCCGGCCGGCAGATAGATCCACTTTGTGTTCTCGACCCAACGGACAAAAACGTTGCTGGCGTCGACTTCACAGGCACGCATTCCGGAGAAGCGGCGATCCTTGAAGGCGTCTCCGCCCTGATTGGAGGGCAGCAGCACCGCGACACGCACCCGTTGCGTAATCGCGTGTTGACGTGCAAGTCGAAGCTGCGCGCCTACCATGCGGGATGCCGCCTCAACCCCCGTACCGGTGAAGAGCGTGTTAAAGGCGGGGCCCATCGCCCCCATCAGCAATACCATGACGACCATCACAGCCAGCATCTCGGTCAGGGTGAAGGGATGAGCAGTCAGGCGCGGGGAGTTCCCCGAATGTACGTTGCCTCTGCGCCCCTGAAAGGGGGAACGAAGCTGGGATTCTGCTGTACGCCAAGCGTTCATAGTTGCTTTCCGACTAGGCACCTTCCGAAGGGCTGCTTGTACGTCTCAAGTATAGCAAGACGCCTGCCAAAACACAACCCCCGGACCAAGCGTCACTCGATGATCGACACGGCTCCGGTTGCCAGATCATAGCAGGCAGCCACCACACGAAGCGCTCCGCTCTCACGAGCACCCGTCACGATAGAGGACGCACAGAGAGCCTCAACCGCGCGTTCGGCATTCCGGACGATCGCATTGGCAAGCACGTCTCCGGGACTCTCACGGGACTCTTCCACTGCCGGAGAAATGGCCGCGATCAGTCTGCCCACAGCCCCATCATGGGGACCCGATTCGACCGCAGCCGTAACTGCGCCACAGGAAGAGTGCCCAAGCACCACAATCAGCGGCGTGTTCAGGTGTGCCACGGCATATTCCACACTGCCCAGGACGAAATCGTCGACCACGTTCCCGGCGACGCGGATGACAAAGAGGTCGCCAATGCCCTGGTCGAACAGGATTTCGGGAGGCACCCGTGAGTCCGCACAGCCCAGCACGACGGCGAACGGATTCTGCCCATCGGCAACCGTTTCGCGCCGGGAGACATCCTGGTGAGGATGCAGCATCTGCCCGGTGACGTAACGGCAGTTGCCCGCCATCAGGGCGGCCAGCGCTTCCTTCGGTGTCAGAAAACCAGGCTCCGGACAACTCATTCGACCAATCTCCTCATTCACGGGGGATAACGGGTCACCGATACTCCATCCAGGACCAGTGACCGACGCAGAAAACACAAGCCGCCTTCGCCGACAGTCACCAAAGGTGTTTGCTGTCGGCCAAGGCGGCCCGAACACATGAGAGGAAGCTGGACAGCCTCCGTCGTTACGGTTGCTCGATGATCTCGACCCCCATGTCGTAATCAGTCTCTTCGGCTTCGTAGGGGGGGAGAGCTTCAGGCTGACTGCCGACAGCTTTCTCGCGGGCTTTGTTGATTTTGACTTGATCGGCATCCCAGTCGGGAATGCGAACGTTCACTTTGCGCAGTCGGTCCGTTATCCCGAGCTTCGACCCCACTTCCTGGAATACGCGTTCCTGGATCTGCTCCCGCAGCGAGATCGGCACAGCATTGGCTACCGCCTCCACTTCCAAAGTCAATGTCACGCCCGACCCGCGTTCGCGGACAACGAGCGAGCGCAAGGACACCTCGCGGAACTCACAGAGCACCCGGGTAAGGAACTGCCGAACGGCATGGACGGTCACGGTCAAATCGCCTTTTTCGCCCTGCACAAGGATTTCACGCGCTTTCTTTCGGCCGCGGCGGAACAGGGAGATCAGGACATACAGGATGATCACTGCCAGCAACACGTACAGGACAAGAAGAATACCCCGCGTGAACCCGACCTTGAATGCATCCAGAGCATTGAGCGTATCGCTCGTCGCCGTGGTCAACTCACCTGCCTGCCCGCCGTCGGCGTAAAGCACGGCTCCGAGCTGTTCCCAAATCCACTCTTTCATGGCTTCCTCCTACTCTGCCGCCTCTTCCGGGACCGGTTCCTCACCGGGCACGGGGAGTTCCTGAAGATCCTGAATAATGACCTCAACTTTGGTCACTTGCTTCCCGGTCAGTTCTTCGACACGCGTACGGATTGTCTCCTGTACGCCTTGGGCGACCTCAGGAATCCGAACACCGAACTCCAGGACCAAGGTCACAGAGATGTTCACCGCTTCGCCATCGAGGTCAACCGTGACGCTGTGCTCATAGTGCCGCCGCGTGATCATATCGGTGAGCCCGCCGACAAAGCCGGCCCCGGCAAAACCGATCACGCCTTCGACCTCCAACGTATACTTCCGCACCACCGCTGCGATGACATTCTCGCTAATCCGGATCGTGCCTGCCTCGTTTTCCTCCCCCATGAGCAATTCGCCCTGGTAGGGCTCCGGCATCGTTTCGGCCTTGGGAGCTTCGGGCCCTGTCTGCTTCTTCTTATTCGTAGTCGTCATCCACGTTTCCTCCTGAATAGCCGGCCAGCACCGACACGGCGCCCGGACTGTCACCATAGCACAACCTGACAGGATTCCTCACCGGCATCCCGCCAATCAACCGAATCTTTCCAGAGGTCTGTACTCTATACTCTACTCCGCATCGCGAAGATGACGCACGAGGGCCCGCAGCCCCCATTCGTATCCGGCAATGCCGAAGCCGCTGATCTGCCCAACACACACCGGGGCCAACCATGAGTGGTGTCTGAACGCCTCGCGGGCATAGACGTTACTGATGTGGACCTCAACAGCGGGCAGCCCAACACCGGAGATGGCGTCCCGCAAAGCAACACTGGTGTGAGTGAATGCGCCTGGGTTGATCACTATCCCTGAGAACGTCCCCAGCGCGGCCCCAATCCAGTCCAGGAGTTCGCCTTCATGGTTGCTCTGGCGGCACTCTACTCCCACCCCAAGCTCATCAGCAGTACGCTCCACGCCGGCGATGACGTCGGCCAACGTGTTCGCACCGTACGTTTCCGGCTCCCGCTTGCCAAGAAGCTGCAGATTGGGGCCGTTGAGGACGAGGACCTGTGGCGTGCTCGGTTGCATTAGTGGTACGATCTCCCGGGACGTGTCGAGTGTCGGTCAAACTATAACACAGAGCGCGAACTGACTCAACCGGCGCCAGGAGCGCCACATTTTACCCGATCGGTGTCACACGTTTGGGGCCGCCGCGGGAATAGCTCTGCATATGTGACACCATTTCCGAGCCGCCCCTTAGCCTGGAATGGCGTTGAGATGAGTGCAATCGGGGCATGGCAGCCCCTCCCACGTTGGCTGCACCTGACCTCAATGTGGGAGGCGGTGCCATCCGGCGACCTCTTCCTGGATGCACTCTCCGCCGCTTATCTCAATGCCATTCCCCCCCTTAGCCCGTCGAATGGGCTCACGTCGAAGCCCTTTGGGTGGTCTATTCATGAACCGCCCCCCGGTTCATGAATAGAGCCGATTAGGCTCACAGCTCCGAGAATCGGCGCTGCAGGGCCTGGATGTCCGGATCGTGCGGATACCACTCCAACGCGCGCTCCAGGGCCTCCCGGGCACTCTTCACATCTCCCACCCGCAGGAGGCTCTCACAGAGAAGTCGCTGATAAGCAGAGCGGTGCGGGACCACCCGGCATGCTTCTTCGAACGCCCGCACCGCGACCGCGGACTGCCCTTTCCGCCGCGCCGTACGCCCCAACAGGGCCCACGGGTACGGACTCAGGGGGAGCCGTGCCGCTGCATCCTCCGCCAAACGCTCAACATAGGCAACCGTCGCCTGAGGGCGTTCATACCACGAATGGAGCCTCTGGTAAGCCATCTCGCCAGGGACCCGCCAGAGACTCGCAAGCGAAAGTAGAGCCATCCCGACAAGCACGGAACGCACCCCTTTCGCTCGGCCATCAGGACAGGCGCCATGCTCCGCCGCCTCCCGACTCGGAACGGGGACGTAGAGGGGCATCGCGGCAGCCAGCATGAGCGTCCCCGGGATCTGGAAATTGAAGTCGAGAAGTGTGTGCGTACCCCACCCCAGAAGCCCGATCAGCAAGGCCAGTGCATCCACGTCGTCAGTGCCTGAAGAACCCACGAGTCGACGCAACGCCAGGACCACGGGAACACCAAGGCACAGGCAAGCCGCAAGCGCTGCCAGGACGCCCGCCTGCGAAGCACAGTTGAGGACCATGTTGTGGGGGAGTCTGGCTTCTTCAGTGTTGGGGGGTTTGAGTCTCATGTAGTTGGGGAAGAACTCCCCCAGTCCCACCCCCGTGACCGGATGAGCCGCAAACATCCGAGCCGCGCCGGTGTAGTAGTGGCCACGAGCCGTCAAGGAATTGATCTTGGATCGCCCCCGGCTGGCCAAAATGAACAGAGCGGAGGCGGCAAGAAAGCAGGCGAGCACGACCGGAAGCCGCCAGCGACGCAGCGGAGGAAAAACGAGGGTACCCGCGACAACAGCAAAACCAAGCGCCAGCATCCCGGCCCGGCTGGATGAGAACCACAACGCCCCGCCAAGCGCCAACACGCCAACGCCGAGAAAGAGGGTCCGACTGACGCGGGTTGGGGAAAAATGCCCTCCCCAACGCCCCAACGTCAGCAACACAAGCGGTCCTGTGAGCAGGAGGTGAGCAGCAAAGCTGTTCGGGTAGACGAAAGGACCAAAAGCACGCCCTTGCTCGACTCGGCTCCGCAGTGCCTCCGGCGGAGGCAATCCCAACCGGCGAGCCTGCTCCTCCGCGAAACGCAGCGTCTCCTCCAACCCCCACAGCTTCTGCCACCAGCCACTCCGGCACGCCAGGAGCGTGCCCACCACGACACCTGCGACAAGGCATCGGCGGACGCCATCATCATGCTGGATTGCCACCCACACTGCCAGCACGTATGTAACGACCCCGAGAACATGCCATAGCAACAGCAACGCGGCGTCCCATTCCGTCGTACGCAGAAGCCCCGGCAGCAGGGCCAACAGCAAGAGCGCCCAGATCCCGGGGATGATGGCCGTGCGGGGATGAACGCGACGGACGGGGTAGACGCAAAGGGTCACGAGCAGACAGCCGCCCGAGAAGGCCGGCATGAAAAAAGGGGGCCAACTTCCCAACACCCAATCCCAACCGGACGTGGGGAACAGAGAAATTTCGGACACGCCGACGACCGTACCGAACTTAAGAGGGGCAAGAATAGCGGTAAGCGTGAGTGCGCAGCGCACAACGACCCACCCGCGAGGCCTCGTCGTTGTCCCTTGCTCTGATGCCACGTGAACCTGCTCCCTGCGGTAACAAGACGCATTGTCCGCAAGAGCAGGACAATGTGGGGGCCGCTCAGCCTTCCTCGCGACGCTGGTCATTCGGGCGCCGCCGCAACGGCTCGAGTTGCACTTTGTCCAGCGGATACTCCCGCTTCTCGCCAGCCGGGTCGTCCAGGGTGACAAGCGCTTTGCGGTTGTCGCGGTCCCATGTCGCCACGATCCCGGGACCGTCAGGTGTCCTGCAGGCACGGTTCTCTTTCTCCGCACGAAGGCGTTCGCGCTCGCACTCGCGGTACCAGTCCGACTCATAGTTCAGACAGCACTTCAGACGACCGCAGGCACCGGAAATCGTAGCCGGATTGAGAGAAAGCCCCTGCTGTTTGGCCATCTTGACGTTGATACTGACAAAACGTTTCAGAAACGTCGAGCAGCAGAACGCTCTGCCGCAAGCCCCGATTCCGCCCTGGATTCCTGCCTCGTCACGGACGCCAATCTGGCGCAGCTCAACCCGGGTGTGCAGTTCACGGGAAAGATCACGAAGCAACTCGCGGAAGTCAATCCGCCCCTCGGCCGAGAACTGAAAGACCACCAGTCGCTTATCGAACGAGTAGTGGGTGCTGACCAGCTTCATCGGCAGGTTCTGCCTCGCAATCTGGTCTGCCGCCGACCTCTGCATCGAGCGAGCCCGCACCTCATTTTCATGGGCCTTGCTCTTGTCCACCAACGTCGCCCGACGGAGGATCCGGGGAATCCGCTGCCCCTCGATGCGGCGCCCTTTGCTGGATTGCGTGTACTTCTCCTGAGCCTGCTTCTCATCCACAGGGCCGCTGTCGTTGCAGCGTGAAACTGTGCCAATGTCCTGGTAGCGATCGCAGCGGACGATGACTTCGTCCCCCTTCTTGAGATGAAGTGCTTCATCAGCAAGACAGTCGTAGTCCAGTCCCGGGCCAACAGAAACGTGATATAGACATTTCATGAAAACGAAACCTTACGCACATTTCTCCAATCGACAAAAGGCACTACCATAGCGCGCACTCTCCGCATTGCTCACGGAACGATGCCCATCGGGGTCACGCTCCCAGGCCATGGCTTACGAGCATCCCAACCCGTTCACCTGAAATGCCCACACTCCCAGCCTCACTCCCGTTCTCGGTCAACCGGGCAACCGAAAAGCAAGTGGCCCTTCGACACATCCAGGATTCGGAGCGAATCGGGGAAATCGATCGCGCCAACCTGCCCCCGAAACCACAGGCAGAAGTCGCCAGCGTCAGACCAAGGTGACGTCGTAGCCCAGGTACTTCTCCCAGGCTTCCAGAAGCGCCCCTGAGACATGCCCAGGAGACACACTGGTATGGTGACGATGCCCCAGGTAGCCGACCGTCTGCAGGACGTCCTGCAGTTGCGCGATTTCAGCAACCCCCGCGCAACCGAAGAAGTCGTCGGGAATGGGGTCCTCGGTGAAGCGTCCTTCGCCAAGATAGAAGCACAGTTCGCCAGCATCGGTCAGCATGCTACTGAAGGTAAACGGGGTGGGGGCAATGCGGCCTTCGTTGCAGCCATAGCTGCATCCTTCACCAACGGCATTGGCCAGGATCGCATGGTCTGAGATCGTCCCACGTTCAACCATCAAGCTCTGCGCGACCGAGCCGCAGTGGAAGAGAATGCACTTATCCTCCTCATCTCCATAGTTGTTGTTCCAGTCGAGACAGATCGACGGCTTTCCCGTGGCCAACTGTAGGCCATACATGGTCACCGCGTTGCCGACGTCAACTTCGCACGCTGCGGCCATTCCACTGTCGTTGAGGGCGCTCAAGAGCACACAGGGCGAAATCCCCAACTGTTCCTGCATCTCAACCCAGCAACGCAGGGCCAGGGCATCGAGTCCACACTCTTCAACCATCTGATCCAGGACAACGGCCAGGCGCACGATCTGATCGAAGGAAGGGTCGGGCGTGCCCGCCCAGCAGGTGTAATTGCGCAGCGCCTCGGCTTTGTCCTTGAAAACGGCCTCATCTGCGCCGAGCAGTTTCATCCGGTGAAAGACGCCCGACAGATCGAACGTTTCCATCGTGATATTGTGTCGCTGCAAGGCGAGCTCATCAATACGGACGGTTTTGAATGCCGTCGTGCGTGCCCCGATTGCACCGACCGTCATCTCCTTCATCCCTGAGTGGACGCGACACACGCGGTCGAAGAAGTCCACGTTCTCGGCGAACGCCGGGGAATTCGGATGAACCGTGTGTGGCTTCAGCGCCGTAAACGGAAGACCATATTGGCAGAAGACATCCATGATGGAAAACTTGCCGCAGAACGCATCGCGACGGAGCGCCGGTGCCATGCGGTCCAGTTCATCCGGATATGCCTGGATCAGGATTGGTACGCCGCAGTCCTTCAGGGCAGCAATCGCCCCGGTCTCGTCCCCAAAGTTGGGGAGACACAGTACCACGCCACTGTATTCGCCCCGGTGTTCACGCAGGAAGTTTGCGTAGATCTCCCCTTCCGCGGGAGTCTCGATCGCCCCATGGCGCGTTGCTTCCGCGGGAGGCGAGATTGTGCCGTGTCCAAGGGCTTGAAGTCGCTCAGTCAGTTCCTGTCGGGCACTGGCCTGAAGCGAGGCCGGAAAGAACCCGCGGTTCCCGAAGAGAAGTGCGAACGTCGTTTTCGTAGTCATTGCGCCAATCCTCCTGTTTCAGCAAGAAATCCACTATCAGGCTGCGGTCGACGAGCCGCCCCGGAGCAGTGTGGCCGTACCGGCCACGCCCAGTTCGTCACGCACGACTTCCAGAGTCCGGGTGTAGACCGCTTCCCGCGCTGCCTCGACAGAGCGGGGCAAGGCCTGCTCATATGGCTGCCGGATTGCGGTGCCGACGTTGACCTTGGCAATCCCGTGAAGGACTGCCTCACGAACGTAGTCCTGGGGAATCCCGGATCCCCCATGCAAGACGAGAGGCGCGTCGACCGCGGCACGAATCGTGTCGAGGTGCGGCACATTCAGGCGTGCGGCAATCTTCTCATCGTCCTTTCGGGCTGCTGAGATGGCCCCGTGCACGTTGCCGATCGCAACCGACAGCCAGTCAACCCCGGTCTGATCAACGAAGTCCCGGGCCTCTTCCGGTGCCGTGAAACCACGTCCGCTGGCGAAAAGCTCCTCGTATGGCGGCAACGGTCCGGCCTCATGCCCGAGAACAGCCCCGAGCTCGGCCTCGACAGGAACACCCGCAGCCTGGGCCAGCGCAACAACACGACGCGTCGCTTCCACGTTCTCCGCGAAGGGCAAGCGCGAACCATCAACCATCACCGAGTCGAACCCCAGCGCAAGAGCATCGCTGATGATCGCCTCGTAATCGACCCATTCATCATCTTCATCCAGGACGGGCACATGGTCAAGGTGAAGTCGCGTGCACTCCCCCATCTTGACGCGCCGGTACTCATCCGCGATCGCTGCCGGGCTGCCAGCCTCGAACTTCTCCCACTCGAGTCGGGCCACGGCGATGAACCCAAGGCAATCGGTCTCGGTTAACGCCTGGACCACTGGCGCCATCATGGGCAAGTATGGGATATTGAAAGCCGGAATGACCGTACGCAAGCGCAGAGCCGCCCGCATCAATGCGCGCGAATCACTGGACTCCATGCTCTCACCTGCCATCCCTGTGTCACTGGCCTTGATCATCCGTGGGACCTCCTCACATGCTGTGGTGCTGAAATGCTGGAAACACAACTGGCTGGACGGACCGGTCCCGCCTCAGCAAAAATGTCATCGCCTCAAGCGGCAATCATTGCCTACGATAGTCCTCAAACAGCCAGACTCCATGCACCGGGCGACAAATGAACCCCGCTCTTGTTTTTGCCCCCTCGCGGCCTACCTTATCTCGTCCAGGCCGGGTCTTCTCAGCCGCCCCCAAGACCGGCAGACGCCGGGCATTCCCCTGTCAATCGACCGGTTCGCCCTTTCCCCGGTTCGTACAGCACTATGATTCCCAAACTGCTCAAACACTGGTTGACATTGGCGTCCAAGATGGATGTCGTGATGCTGTTGCTTATGGCATTTCTACTCGCCACCGGCTGCGCCTTTATCTATGGTGTAGGGCAGAAGGCTGGTGGGAGGTTCACCTCATACTGGCTGGATCAGCTGCTCTTTGTTGGCCTTGGCAGCACGTGCTTCCTGGCCGTCTGTCTGATAGATTACCGCTTCCTCGGTCGCTGGTCGTGGCTGCTCTACCTCGGCAGCATCGTCCTGCTTTCGCTGGTCTGGTTGATCGGTTGGAGCGCCAACCAGGCCCAGAGCTGGCTTGTTCTCCCCGTCATCGGGAAGCGCATCCAACCCGCCGAAATGGCCAAGCCGGCAACTGTCCTCTTTGCCGCCTGGGTGACGTCGCGGCCGATCCTGCTGGCAGGCAAACTGCGATTCGTTGTCCCGGCCCTCGCGGTTGCTGCCGTCCCAGTTGTCCTGATCGGCATGCAGCCCGACCTGGGAACCGCTCTGGTATTCGGTCCGGCCATCCTGTCCATCATTTTCATCGCGGGAGTTCCGTGGAAGTGGATCGCCGGAGCCGTGATTGCGGCGGGGCTCCTCGTTCGTCCCATTCACGACCGCCTGGATGACCACCAAAAGGCCCGCATCCAGACGTTTCTCAATCCCTCGGCCGACGTCTCCGGTGTGAGCTGGAACGCTCACCAGTCTCTACTCGCGGTCGGCAGCGGCGGCATGACGGGTAAGGGATTCATGAAAGGCACCCAGCACGTTCTCGGCTTCCTGCCGCGAACCGTCGCCTCCACGGACTTCATCTTCTCGGTAATCGCGGAGGAACTCGGCTTCGTTGGTGCCCTCGCCATCGTCTGCTCGTTCATCGGCCTCGTCCTGTGTTGCCTGAGGACAGCCGCCCTGGCGTCGGACCCGCTGGGCGCCTTCGTAGCCGTGGGGATCGCTGCCATCTTCTTCACGCACGCGTATATCAATATTGGGATGACAATCCGGGCTGCCCCGATCATCGGCATCCCTCTGCCGTTCGTCAGCTACGGCGGCTCATTCCTGGTCAGCGCCATGATTCTTGCCGGCCTGGTCCAGAGCGTCCACGTCCGCCGAAAAGAACTGACAAACTAGGAAACACCCCCGTCCAGGAAAGGACACACTTGAGTCAGCACCACCAAGATATGCAGGAAACGGCCAAACCCGGAGCAACCGCGTTCCTCGTTGGCGTCCGCCTCCCAGGAATGGAAGATGACGAGGTGGCTGATCTGCTCAACGAACTCGACGAGCTGAGCCAGACGTGGGGACTCAAGGTGGTCGGACAGACCACTGTCCGGGTCCGTAAACCCCAGGCACAGCTGCTCGTTGGGAGTGGCCAGGCCACGGACATCTCAGGCCAAGCCCAGGCATGCGGCGCGGACGTCATCGTGTTTGACGAGGTCCTCTCCCCCTCTCAACAGCGAAACTGGGAACGGGTCGGGAAAAGCGCTGTGATTGACCGCCAGGAAGTCATCCTCGGCATTTTTGCCTCGCGCGCTCAGACGCGAGAAGCCAGCCTGCAGGTAGCCCTGGCGCAGGCTCACTACGAGCTACCCCGACTCAAGCGTCGATGGACACACCTTTCCCGGCAGCGCGGCATGCGCGGCGGAATGGGGCTGAGAGGCGAGGGAGAACAACAGATCGAGGTGGATGCCCGCCTGGTCAAGACACGCATCGTGCGCCTGCAGGAACAGTTGAATGTGGTCAGCAGCCAGCGAGCCGTCCAGCGCAGCCGCCGACTCCGGCGCCCGATCCCCGTAGCCGCAATTGTCGGCTATACGAACGCTGGGAAGTCGTCCTTGTTGAACGCCTTGACAGAAGCTCAGGTCCTCACAGAGGACAAGCTGTTCGCCACCCTTGATCCGACCGTGCGGAGAGTCTCTCTCCCGAACCGACAAGAGTTGCTCCTTGGGGACACGGTTGGCTTCATCCGCAAGCTGCCCCACCTGCTCATCCAGGCGTTCAAAGCCACCCTCGAGGAAACAGCCATGGCAGACTTCCTCATCGAAGTCGTTGACGCCTCGAGTCCACACACCGACGATCATCACCAAACGACCCGACGCGTACTGGGCGAACTGGGAGCCGGCGATAAGCATGTGATGACCGTGCTCAACAAGATCGATCTGCTCCCCGATCCCATCGCACGAAGACGACTTCAACGGCATTTCCCGGGCTCCGTCCTGGTCTCGGCTCGGACCGGAGAAGGGCTTGAAGAACTCGTCGAAGCCCTGGCCGACGAGCTGGGCCGGATGCTGCGGACAATCGACCTCTTCATACCCCACAGTCGCTACGACGTTGTCGCCAAACTGCACCGCACCAGCCGGATCGTTTCCGAGCGCCACGAGGACGATGGTATCGCCATCTCAGCTGCTGTCCCGCATGATGTCCTCCCAAGCGTCGAGAATTTTCTTTCGCAAAATGACGTTACCTGTTGACGGGCAATGGGTGAGCCGCTATAATACGGAGAAAGCTGAGGGAATCACCGCTCCAAACAGGGTGTCCCGAAAGCTGTTTTGAGTTCATCCACTATCCCCTACTGCCAGAAGCTGATCCGGTCCCGTTGTGTCACGGGACGTTCTCATTCACTCATGGGTGACTGCCTAAGCGCTCGCCTCCTGTCTCGGCAAAGGCCTTTGACCCAATGCATTTGGTTGGGGTAACCGGTGGCATCGGCGCAGGTAAGACAACGGTCCTGAGGCATCTTCATTCCTTCAACGCCCGAACCGTCGATGCAGACACCCTCGTTCACGAACTTTACGCTCCGGGAACTCGTGTGTTCCGTGGCGTATTGCGACGCTGGGGCAGCGATGTCACCACTGTCAATGGGGATATAGACCGAGCCGCCGTTGCTCGACTCGTTTTCGCTGATAAAGACGAACTCGAGTGGCTCAACAGGCTGGTCCATCCGTGCGTCAGACAGCGGATTCGGGAAATCGCAGAACAGCAGCCAACCCCGCTCTTCTGCGCAATCCCATTGCTGTTCGAAGTCGGATGGGAGCGTGACATACGAACAACGATCTCAGTGTGGTGTCCGCCGGAAACTCAGCGTAGCCGCCTGCGTTCGCGCGGTTGGACAGATGAACACATAGATGAACGACTCGCACATCAACTCAGTATGGACGAGAAACTGCGGCGAGCTGATTACGGCATTATCAACAATGGCTCGCAAGAAATGCTCCGAGAACAGTGTATAGCCGTCTACCAACGAGTCATGACTGACATGGCAAAGGGCAGACGAAACGCGAAGAACTGAAGGGTGACAAGGTATGCCAGGTCCACAGCCAGAAGAGAACGAAGCGCCTGAGGCTCCTCCCATGGAGACGGCTGAAAAAGCGCCGGCCCCCAAGCGCCAGCCGTCCACGAGTGGCGGATCACGTTCCGGTTCCAAAGGCTCGAAAGGCCCGAAGAACGCAAAGGGCAAGTCGTCTGGGTCTCCTTCCCGTAAAGGGTCCTCTGATAAGGGCGGAGGGAGAGCGGACAACAGCGGGAAGTCGGGTGGACAAGGCCGCAAACAGGAGCGGTCAGGCAAGAGTAAACGGCATCTGCCCCAGGACGATATCAGCACGACTCGCGACCAGACCGCCCCCAATCTCGATCTGGCCGAACTCCAGAACATGGACATGACGATACTCACCAAGATGGGGCTTGAGCTCAACATTGAGGGCGTGGGATCGCTGACCAAACACGAACTGATCTTCGAGATCCTGAAGGCCAATACCGAGGCAAGTGGCCTCTTGTATGGCGGCGGCGTGCTTGAGGTGCTGCCGGACGGATTCGGGTTCCTGCGCAGTCCCAGCTACAGCTACCTGCCCTGCCCCGAAGACATCTACATGAGCCCATCGCAGATTCGGCGCTTCTCCCTCAGAACCGGCGACACCGTCACCGGGCAGATCCGCCAACCCCGCGAAAAAGAACGCTTTTTTGCGCTTCTGAAGGTGGAGTCCATCAACGCCGAGCCGCCGGAGTTGAAGAAGGAGAAGGTCCCGTTCGAGAATCTGACGCCCTACTTCCCGACCGAACGCCTCATGCTCGAAAGAGGGCCGGACGAGATCTCAATGCGCGTGGTTGACCTGGTCACGCCTGTGGGACGAGGGCAGCGCGGCTTGATCGTCGCCGCTCCGCGAACCGGTAAGACCGTTGTCCTGCAGAAAATCGCCAACAGTGTGATAGAGAATAACGACGACATCCTCCTCATCATCCTGCTCATTGATGAACGTCCGGAAGAAGTGACGGACATGAAGCGCGTCGTGGGGCCGGAAGTGGAGGTGGTAAGCTCCACGTTCGATGAACCGCCAGACCGCCACGTACAGGTGGCCGAAATGGTCATAGAGAAAGCCAAACGGCAGACCGAACACGGGCGGCATGTTGTCATACTGCTCGATAGTATCACCCGCCTTGCGCGAGCGTATAACACGATAGAGCCCCATAGCGGACGCATCCTCTCAGGAGGCGTAGACGCTAATGCTCTGCACAAACCGAAGCGCTTTTTCGGAGCCGCCCGGAACATTGAAGAGGGTGGAAGCTTGACCATTCTCGCCACTGCACTTATAGATACCGGAAGCCGTATGGACGAGGTGATCTTTGAAGAGTTCAAAGGCACCGGCAATATGGAACTCCGACTGGATCGGAAACTGGTCGACAAACGCATCTACCCGGCCATTAACATCGAACAGAGCGGAACTCGCAGAGAAGAGCTGCTCCTGCATCCCGACGAACTCGAACGCATGTGGAAGCTTCGCCGGGTGCTTAACGAAGTGCCGCCTGTTGAGGCGATGGAGCTGCTTATAGGCAAGCTCAAGAAGACGCAGAACAACATCGAGTTCATGCTGGCCCTGCAGATCTAGGCTGAGCGATTGGTCGGCTATCCGTAGCCGAACGCATTGGACGCGCCGCCGTTCGGAAACGACGGCAGTAACTGGAGGGGAACGGCCACGTAATCGCACGTTCCGGCTGTCTTGCAGAAAGGAGACCTTTCAACGATGGAGAGCATACGTTGCCCCTACTGTGACTGTAGAGTCCGTTTGAGTGACGTCGAAACCGACGATGGGACCTGCCCTGAATGCGGGGCACCCCTGATGGGATCCATGCTGTTCGGAGACAGCGCCGCGGAGGATCTCTACGATGATGACGACGCCCACGGATTCCGGAAGAAGAAAAGCGCCCACGGAGAGGATGACTCTGACGACGATTTTTGAGTAACATATGAGCAAAACGAGCACTCCCGTCTACGACGAAAGCAAAGTAAAGACTCTAAGTTCGCTTGAGCACATCCGAACGCGGCCCGGAATGTACGTTGGGCGGCTTGGGAAGGGCTCGCACCAAGACGATGGGATCTATGTTCTCCTCAAAGAAGTGATCGATAACTGCATTGACGAATTCATCATGGGATTCGGCAAGCGGGTCGACATAAGCGTGAGCGAAGGCGGGGAAGTCAGGGTTCGCGACTATGGAAGAGGGATTCCCCTGGGGAAACTCATTGACTGCGTTTCCAGGATCAACACCGGCGCAAAGTACAACGACGAAGTCTTCCAGTTCTCCGTCGGCCTGAACGGCGTCGGGCTGAAAGCAGTCAACGCGCTGGCAGAGAGCTTCCGAGTCACCTCCCACCGAGACGGCGCCACGAAGACGGCGCTCTTCGCCGATGGGAATCTTCAGGACGAAGGCGACGGCACGACAGAGGAGCCTGACGGCACCGAGATCGTCTTCCGTCCCGGCCCCGATTTCTTCCCCCACTTCCAGTTCGAAGAGAAAATCGTTCGCCGACGGCTGTGGAACTATGCCTACCTGAACAGCGGCCTGTCGTTCTACTACAACGGCGAACGCTACTACTCTCGCCATGGTGTGCTTGACCTCCTTGAGGAAAAGGTCGAGGGCGAGAAGGTCTACGAGATCATCTACCACAAGGAGGCGCAGCTTGAGTTCGCCTTCTGCCACACACCAAACTTCGGTGAAACGTACTACTCTTTCGTCAATGGCCAGTACACCAACGACGGGGGAACCCACCAATCCGCTTTCCGCGAAGGTATCCTCAAAGCCGTAAACGACTTCTCAGGAAAGAATCTCGATGGGGCCGACGTGCGCAATGGCATCGTTGGTGCGATCGCCGTGAAGCTCAGGGAACCGATTTTCGAGTCACAGACCAAAAACAAGCTGGGGAACCACGAAATCCGAACGGACTTGGTGAACCGCGTCCGCGACATCGTTGCCGCGTTCCTCTACAAGAACGACGACACCGCCGCCAAGTTCCTGGAAAAGGTGACCCAGAATGAGCGCCTGCGAAAAGAGATCCAGACGGTCAAGAAGCAGGCAAAGGAACAAGCGAAAAAGGCCCGGATCAAGATCCCGAAACTTCGCGACTGCAAGTATCATCTGAGCGACAGCTCCGCGGAAGGATCGCGCTCAATGCTCTTCCTTACCGAAGGGCAGTCAGCCGCAGGATCGATGATCAGCTGTCGGGATGTGAACACTCAGGCCATCTTCTGCCTCAAGGGCAAGCCGCTCAACTGCCACGGACACCGCTGGAAGACGGTCTACAAGAATGAAGAACTCTATTTCGTTATGAAATCCCTCGGCATTGAGGATGGCCTGGAGAGCTTGCGCTACGCGAAGGTCATCATCGCAACCGACGCCGATGTGGATGGGCTGCATATCCGCAATCTACTTATCACATTCTTCCTCACGTACTTCGAGCAGCTTGTCCTCTCCCAACACCTGTTCATTCTGGAAACCCCCCTCTTCCGTGTTCGCAACAAGAAGCAGACGATCTACTGCTACGACGAACAGGAGCGGGAAGAAGCCGCCGCCAAACTCGGCAAAAGCATCGAGACCACACGGTTCAAAGGGCTGGGAGAGATATCACCAGGAGAGTTCGGGCAGTTCATCGGAGACGATATCCGCTTGGTCCCGGTAACCGTCGACAGCCTCAAGTCTGTCCCGACGATGCTGGATTTCTTCATGGGGAAGAACACGCCCCAGAGACGAAGCTACATCATGGAAAACCTGATCTGACCCCTCCTGCCTGTGGCCACCTCAGGAAAGTCGATGCGAAACGAGAATTGGTTCTGAAACACCCCCTATGACTGACGAGCCCAAACAAGACGAAAACGCGCCCCAGCCGGAAACGGATGAAACGCTTTCCCCAAGCGACGAACAGGCACAGTCCCCCCTCGACGAAGCCCTCGACCCTGATTCCGTGGAAGCGACCCATGAAGATACTGAAGATGCCCTTCAGGAACTCATGGCGAGCAACTACATCCAGTACGCGTCCTATGTCATCAAAGAGCGGGCGATTCCCGACGTCAATGACGGACTAAAACCCGTCCAGCGCCGCATCCTGCATGCCCTCCACGGCATGGATGACGGACGCTTCCATAAGGTCGCGAACGTCATCGGCCAGACGATGCAGTACCACCCCCACGGCGACGCTTCCATCGGTAGCGCTCTCGTCGTCCTGGCCAACAAAGACTACTTCATCGATAAGCAGGGGAACTTCGGTAACATCTACACCGGAGACCAGGCATCCGCGGCTCGTTACATCGAGTGTCGCCTGAGTCCTCTCGCGCGTGAGGTGCTCTTCAACCCCGAGATCACTGATTTCGTTGACTCCTATGACGGACGCAAGCAGGAACCGGTGACCCTGCCCGCGAAAGTCCCGTCGCTGCTCATGATGGGAGCCGATGGTATCGCCGTCGGAATGACGACCCGGGTGCTGCCCCACAACTTCTGTGAGTTGCTGGAGGCCCAAATCGCCATCCTCAGGAACCAGCCGTTCACGCTCTATCCTGATTTCCTCACCGGCGGAACCATGGATGTCGGAGAATACGACGACGGGCGCGGCAAAGTCCTGCTCAGGGCCAGAATCGAGAAGACGAGCGACAAGACCCTGGTCATCCGGGAGATTCCCGCAACCACGACCACTGAGTCACTGATGAACTCGATCGAGGAAGCGGCCAAGAAAGGCAAGATCAAAGTTGCCTCGATCAACGATTACACTGCCGAACGGGTCGAGATCGAGATCACCTTGCCACGTGGGGTCTACGCAAAGGAAGCTCTGCAGCAACTCTACGCCTACACAAACTGCGAAGTCTCAGTCAACTCGAACCTCGTGGTCATTCATGAAAATCGGCCGGTCATCATGGCCGTCAGTGAAGTCCTTCGGCACAACACTCAAAAGCTGATGGACGACCTTCGGCGGGAGTTGGAACTCCTGCTCGGGAAGCTCCAGGACCGCTTCCACGACCGAACCCTGGCCCAGATTTTCATTGAGAACCGCATCTACAAGCGGATCGAGGAGTGTGAGACATACAAACTCGTCCTCGCCGAAGTGCGTAGAGGACTCGAGAAGTTCCGCCATCTCCTGCGCCGCGACATCACCGACGAGGATATCGAGCGACTCCTCCAACTCCAGATCCGCCGCATCTCACGGTTCGACATCAACAAGAACCGGGAAGAGCTGGAGAACATCCTCAAGGGAATCGCCGAAACAGAGAGCCATCTCGCCCACCTGAAGCGTTTCACGATCAACTACATCAAGGCGTTGCTCAAGAAGTACGGTGAGTCGTACCCCAGACGAACGGAGATCACCGATCTGGAGACGATCGACGTGCGCTCAGTTGCTCTCCAGAACATCAAGGTCGGGCACGACCGGGTCGGCCAGTTCGTGGGGACGGATGTACGCAACAGCAATAAGGGAGAAGCCCCCCTCGTCTGCTCAGAGTTCGACCGACTGGTTGTACTCAGAGGCAATGGCTCTTTCCAGGTCATCCCAATCCCCGACAAGCTCTACGTCGGCCCCTCCAAGTTCCTGCTCAAGGCCGATAAGGAGCAGGTCTACTCCATGATCTACCGCGAAAAGAAGAAGGGACGCTATTACGCGAAGCGCTTCCGGATCGATCGCTATATCATGGAACGCGATTACACAACCATCCCCAAAGGCTGTGTGGTTGAGGCGTTTTACACCAACTATGGCGTGGTAACACGCTGTGAGTACAAGCCAAATAAGCGCCTGAAGGCCGACCACGCAGACGTCGACTTCGACACCGTGGAAATTCGCAGTACGGGAGCCCGGGGATTCAAGATCGCTGACCACCCCGTGAAGAGCTTCACACAACTCAAACGAGGCGTTCCAGAACCTCCTAATGGAGATGACAACGCATCGGGAGATCCGCCCGAAAATGACGATGGTCTCCCCCCCGGCGATAGCGACGGCGATGGCGGCGATGTCCCCGCGACGCCGACCGCGACGCCAACCCAGACGCCGCCGGAGGCGGATACTCCGCCTGTCTCGGACGAAGAGGAGGATGCACGGTCCTGTGACCCCGGTTCCGACCCCACCACCACCGAACCGGTCTCTCCTCCTGAACCGGAGAAGAAGTCGAGCGACAAGCAGACAGGAGCCACGGCACGGAAACGGAAGACCTCGAACAAGAAGAAGGCCGCCCCCAGGAAGCAGTCCAGGGCGAAGGCCTCTGCCACCCCAAAGCCAGAGCCGGTGCCCCCTCCTGCCACGCCCAAACGCGAGCCCGGGAAGAAGCAGAGAAAGCCCGCAGGGACCAAGAAACCTGCCCCCGCGAACGCTGGATCGTCACGGAATTCCAAAGCCAGAGAATGGGCGGAACGAACGGCGAAAGCTGCTGGGGCAAAGTCTGCACCGGCTACCGACAATGCCTCACCGAAGCAAGAGCAGACAACTCCCCTGCCAAAGCCTGTGCCGGCCCCCCTCCGCACGCTCATCGACGAAGAAACGCCTTTCTTCCTCGAGTAGTCCCGCGTACCTTCATGCCTGGGGACGGGCAGCCCACACACACGCTCTTCCGGCCTACGTCCGAGCTGGGGAGCGTTTCACTTCCCCCGAAGAACAGACAACACGACACAGGATGCACACTCTGGCGAATGATGCACTGTGTTTTCAGCGGTCCGCAGGCGCTGTTCCACTCCCAACGCCCCTCCAGTATTCGGATTCACATCGAACCGTGGATAATTGCTGCTGGAAACGTCCAGCCGCAGCCTATGCCCTTCGGGGATCCGAGACGCGGTTGGGAAGAGCTCAAACGTGAGTCGGTACACCATCCCGGGCTCACCAAGCTTCTCCTCGTCGTACCCATCCCGGAAACGCAGTCGCGCTATCCCGTCCGTGAGGTTGGCAGCCACCCCGGAAGGACACGACGAGGTGGGGGGAATGATCTCCAACAGTTTGGCTGTGAAATCGGTATCCGGAGCATCGCTCGAAACATAGAGGTCCACCGTCACCGGCCCGACGATATCAAGATCTGCTGCGAATGGTGCCGTCTCGAACGCCAGGACATCTCGCCTTGAAGCCAGGGGCACACCGTTCCCACCACTGGCAGGAAACCGCGCGTCGTTGCGCTGGTCAAACATCCCGGCTGGCAGGGGAAGGGCTGAAAGGCTGCCACCGATCGTTGGGACAGGCAGCGAGGGATCAAACGTAAACGATGTGCCCTGCGCTTCGTCAGCTGTCGGCAGGTCGAGGCTCAGTGCCCCGCCATGTCGCAGGCGGAGACGTATCTCTTCTGAGTTGGCTGGAGGCCAGCTCGAGGCCTCCCTCCACTCCCCGCCTTTCCCAATCTTCCCCGGTCCCGCCGGCGGCGCTGTTCCCGCCCCCATCAGGAAGTACGTCACCGGTTTCTCGTCCTCCAGCCCCACATCCAGCCCTTTCAGCCACTGATCCATCCAGCGCAGTCGAACGGCTTCGAAGTCAATGCTCCCCTGTGGGCCGAAAGCCGCATCTCCGGCAGCACCAACCCCCACGCCTCCATGCGTCCATGGCCCCATGAGGACGTGAACAGCAGTCGTCTGCAACTCAGAGAGGGCCAGGAAATTCTCAAGCGTGCCGCGCGTGTAGGTGTCATACCAACCGCCCACGTACAGCGTGGGAACGTCGGCGTGGCTGTCGTAGAAGGGGCGTGGCCCAAAACCGGGCCGCTGCCAGAAAGCATCATAGGTGCCACGCTGCTGAATCTCCAGCGCCCAGCGCTCGTAGCTTGGGATCAAGCGCAAAGGTGTTGCGCCAGCCCGAATGGGACCAGCCGCCAGGTAATCCCAAACGTGCTCTGAAGCCTCGGTCAAGACGCGCTTCAAGCCGGGATCTGCAGCCGCTTCCCGACTGGTTGCAGCCATGCTGAAAGCGTAGACCAGGAAGCGCATCTCAAGCGCTCCATTCTGTCGCATTGAACTGTGGAAGTAGCTCGACGGTCCAAACTGAACGATCATTGCGGCCAGAGCGGGAGGAGCCAACGCTGCCAACGCGCTTTGGTCTGCCGCACAGTAAGAAGCCCCCAACGTACCGACACTCCCATTGCACCACGGCTGCGCCGCCAACCAGGCCACGGTGTCCACGCCGTCTTCCCCTTCGTCAGCAAACGCGAAGAACTCGCCCTCAGACGCGTATCTGCCCCGAACGTCCTGCGCGACGAAGACGTACCCGCGCTGTGCATAGAACGTCCCGGTCCCGGCAGCTCCACACTTGTCATAGGGGGTCCGGAACAGAATCACCGGGAGTGGAGCCGACAGGCGATCAACCGTCTGCGCAGGAAAATAGACGTCAGCCCGGGACACAACCCCATCACGGAATGGGATGGCGATTCCGGGGGCCAGCACAACGTCATGCTGGCACGATGAGCCCAGAGGGCTGGGGGACGCTTTTTCTGGAATCAAGGACATGAAACGTCTTCCTCAATCTCGACCTCTGGCTACAGAAGTCGGCTATGGGGCTCAAATCGACACGTGAATATAAGCCCCTCCCAACCCTCGACGAGGTCAGCGGAGCAACATATTCGCCCCTCCCTCGGGGAATGATTGGGGGCGGAACCAGGTGCAGGCGGCGCAATCCGCGTCTATCTTTCCAAGGCTCTGCCCTCTCCATGGCTTCCGCCGGACAATCGACAACCGACAGCGACGATCTCGACCTGGGCAAATCCCAGGAAGAAACCCAGGAGTCGTTCTGGGGAAAGGAACGCAGGAATGGACAAGATCGAGCGGTTCCTGGCCACCATCGAACGGAGACCTGTCGATCGCCCGGCCGCCTGGCTCGGCATGCCCACGACAGACGCCATGCCCGCCCTCCTGGCCTATTTCGGGGTGGACGACGAGGAGCAACTCAAACGCCTGTTGGACGACGATGTGTGGCCGGTCGAAGTACCTTACCACCATCCGCCTGCCAACCACATCGCCTGTGCGTTCGACTTCACCAAGAAGGGCGACACCGACTATGAGGAACGGAGCCTGACCGCCCCCGGATTCTTCGACGGTAAGACTGATCCGGCCTGTCTTGACTCCTTCCAGTGGCCCGACCCGGCAGAACACATGAGCCATGGCGAGTGCCTTGAGGCCGTGGAGGCCGCACCGGGAGACTACGCCCGGCTCGGTATCATGTGGTCTGCCCACTTCCAGGATGCATGCTCAGCATTCGGCATGGAAGACGCGCTCATGACCATGCTCACAGCACCAAAGATGTTCCAGGCAGTCATCGACCGCATTACCGAGTTCTACCTGGCAGCGAACAGAATCTTCTATGAAGCCGCCCAGGGAAAGCTCCATGCAGTACTGATTGGCAATGACTTCGGCAGCCAGACCGAGCTGATGCTATCCCCTGATGCTTTGCGCACCTTCGTCTTCCCGGGAACACGCCGCCTGATCGCGCAGGCACACAGCTTCGGTCTCAAGGTCATCCATCACTCCTGCGGAGCCGTCTCAGAAGTGATCCCTGACCTCATCGAACTTGGAGCCGATGTCATCCATCCCATCCAGGCGCTCGCAACCGGAATGGATGCCGGACGCCTCGCTCGGGACTTCCGCGATCGCGTTTCCTTCTGCGGAGGCGTAGACGTGCAACGGCTGCTCGTCCAGGGCACGCCTGACGAGCTCGCCGCTGAAGTGGCACGGCTCCGGGGGCTCTTCCCAACGGGGCTCGTCATCTCACCAAGCCACGAAGCCGTGCTCCCCGATATTCCACCGGAGAACATCGCAGCCATATTCAGGGCCCTGCGCTAGGCACGGTGTATGCACCGGCCGTGCGCCACTGGAGACAGCCCATGGCTCCCCTCTTTCACCAAACCGTTTCCGAGCCCCATCGCCCCCGCCCGTGCTGGTCGAGACCGATGTATTGATCTGCGGAGGAGGCCCGGCCGGGACAGCGACGGCGCTGGCAGTTCAGAACGAGATCCCTCCACGGGCCACGGCCGTTGACGAACTGCCGAGAGTACTCCGCGACGCAGACGTCACCGTCACCAGCCGCCCCCGATCCTGCCGATGCCCATTCGACTGAGCTTGCCCCACTGCACCGGAGTGCTATTTTAGCAACAACAGGACAGCCGGTGTATCCCCCACATCCGCAATGGCGGCAATCAGGCGTACTCCAACTTCGGCAGCTTGGTACTAGCCCACAGACGGTCTCCTCCCATGGTCCCCGAACACTCCCAGCCCCCGGCCCAGATCAACCAGAGCCTGGTGAACGGACTAACCTGTCTCCTCCGTCTGGCGTCAACGCGCGAAGCCGTCGGAGGACGCCAACTCGCCCGGGAACTCGACTTGGAGCCGACATGCGTCAACCGTCTCCTCGGCACCATGGCACACCTTGGGTTCGCAGAAAAAACGGCTGACCGCAAGTACCGACCGGGCCCCGCGATCCATGTACTGTCAGCGATGAGTATGCGGGGGTCGCAATTGCTTAACGTGGCCTTGCCCCACCTGCGCTCATTGAGTGCGGATGCGGGGCACGCGGTTGCGCTCGGGGTACTGTGGCGTTGCCATGTCTGCTACCTGTTCCACGGCCGTGAGGAGGCCCTCGGCAAAGCACTTGCCGGGGCGGACCTATTCCCGGCCGACAAGTCCAGCATCGGTCGAATTCTCCTCGCACAACTATCGGGAGCCGATGTCCTCGCCCGGTTTGCCGGAGTCCCAGAGCAGGGCATTGACCGCTCAGATATGGTGAAAGGTCTGCCGAGGTGGCGGCAACAGGGCTATGCGGAAGGCCCGGGCGACAGCCCATCTCTAGCCGTTCCTGTGGGAAATCCCCCGGTCGCAGCAATCGCGTTGGTAGGGGGCCGGACCGACTGCCTCCGCCACCTGCCACACCTCCGGGAAACGGCCAAAGCAATCACGCAGTTGCTATGAGAGCGACCACAGACACGCGACCGTCCCCCACCCGCGATCGCACCAACACTCCCCCAAAGGCTACTTGAGTTTCTCCAACTCCTTGACCAGCACCCCAAGGTCAGGACGTTCATTGATGTCATGAACGTCTATGTAGCGGATGACGCCCTTCTTGTCGACCACAATCAAGGCCCGTTCAGTCACACCGTCCGACCGCAGAACACCGTAACTGGAGGCCACCTGGCCATGCGGCCAGAAGTCCGACAGAACGGGGAACCAGAGACCTCTCATGGCCTTAACCCAGGCGTTCAGAGTTGGGACGTTGTCAACGGTTATTCCGAGCAGCACGGCATCGTTCTCTTTGAACACACCCTCGGCAAGGTCATATCCCGGCCATTGGTCAGAGCAGACGGGGGTCCACGCCGCCGGAACAAACGAGAGTACAACAGTCTTTTTCCGACGGTACTTGCGCAACGTGACGTCTTTCCCCTCAACCGACGTCAAGGAAAAATCGGGTGCCGTCTCCCCTACAGCAACCTTAAGCTGGCTGTCAATCGGCTTGAGTCGCCCAACGGCGAACAGACTATCCCGCAGGCCCGCCTCCGCCATCCCCGATATGCTCAAGACTGCCACAACGATCGCTGCTACGGTCAGAACCCGGGTCTCGAGCCGCTTCATGATTCCGTCCTCCATGTCTATCTCACACGTCCATCACTCCTGGCCGGCGCGTTGTCCTGTCCCCTGCCGTGGCCCTCAGGCAACTCGCCCCGTCAGAAACCGGCACGCCCCAAAGCGCGCTCGAGAAACGCCCCTGGACTACGCTCCGTGAACAGGCCGGACTGCGTCTCCAGGATCGTGTTCCGCTCTCCATCAAGGCGCAAGGCGTAGAAGGACGGTCGCCCAATCCGTGCTCCGAGAGCGCGATGGTAACGGCCGTCATTGTCGGCGAAGACAGGGAATGGCGTATTGTGCTTGCTCTTGAAGAGGGCTACTTCATAGTCAGAATTGCCCAGCGCAATGCCGATCATGCGGACCTTGGCCTTCTTACCGGAAGAACTGCTGAGAGCGGAGAGCTCTGCTGCCTGTGGAGCCCCCTCCTGGCAATACCGACAGTACATATCAAATACTTCCACCACCACGATATCCGCAGCAATGTCCCCCAGGCGGAACTCCCCTTCACCGGCAGGCAGCCCCAGCTCAGCGCACTCGGCCACTTCCTTGGGCAAGGGCAGGCCGAGATCAGGGAAGGACTCCCCCCTATCAGGCTCAGCTTTCAGCAGCCATGCGCTCCCCGCACATCCCATTCCCAGACAGGCAATCAAGCCGCAGAAAAACAGTGTACGGATCGCTCTCATCGTCACTCCTTGTGTTGCTGCGGCGGTAATCGCCTCCGGAAGCCCCTGAGATGTCGTCCAGCCTACGAGATTCGCGACGAGCAACATGATGCCGGCACTAGTGGCGAATGGCGTTCAGTTAGTGCCCTGCAAGTGCGGTATGTGAGGGCCGAAGAACGCCACTCGGGCAAGGCCTACGTGGCTAACTACGAACGAATTCCGTCACCAGAATCGCGCCGTTTGTAGTAAGGCACGTAGCGCAGCGGTGTGCCGTTCTTCCTGCCTAACGTAACGCCTTCCGGCACTAAGATCGCCCCCAGAGAATGGAGTTGAGCCCCGAAACGACGGCACGAACCGCAGCCTGGTCTATGTTTGACCCAAACCCCACACCAAAGTGCGAGCCGCCCTGCTCGTCCTCGAGACGAACGAAGGTGACCGCCTCGGCATCCGCCGTGTTGCCAATCGCATCCTCCTCATATTCCTCCAGGGAGAAGCGAGGAATGTCGAGGGTGCGGATGGCGTGCACGAAGGCGGCAATGGGACCTGCCCCTATCCCGTTGACTTCGTATCGCTTCCCGTCAAGCTCCAGGTGCACTTCACCATCGATCCGGGCAGGATCTTCCGCCGTTGGCCGAGGCCAGTAGTTGATCAACTGGAAAGGGCCGCCCGGGCGGACGTATTGCTTGAGAAAGATGTCCCAGACTTCACCTGCCTGTACCTCACGGGCAACGCTGTCCGCGTGAGCCTGAATCTGTTTGCTCAGATCGACCAGAATCGCCCGGGGCAGGCGAATTCCATGCTCCGTTTCCAGCACGTGGGCAATGCCCCCCTTGCCGGACTGGCTGTTAATCCTTATGAAGCGCTCGTAGCTCCGCCCCAGATCCTCAGGATCAATGTGCAGATAAGGGACCTTCCAGCCACCGAAGAATTCAGCCAGTTCCTCGCGGCGGCGCAACCCTTTGTGGATCGCGTCCTGATGCGACCCGGAGAAGGCCGTGAACACCAACTCTCCCGCGTAAGGGTGCCGCGGATGAACCGGCAAGCCGCTCAACTGTATCAATTCATCGCGCAGCACCTCGAGGTTCCCGAAGTCCAGTCCCGTCTCGACTCCCAAGTACTGCAGGTTCAGAGCCAGGGTGATCAAGTCAACATTCCCGGAACGCTCGCCATGCCCAAAGAGCGTGCCCTCAACGCGATCTGCACCTGCCATCAACGCCATCTCCGTGGACGCAATGGCGCCACCCATGTCATTGTGCGTGTGCAGTGAGATCACCGTGCTGTCACGATAGGATTGACGCCGATTGAACTCCTCAATCATATCCGCGTAGTGGTGTGGAGGGCGACGCTCAACGGTCGCCGGCAGATTCAGGATGACCTTCTCATCACCTTCGGGTCCCCAGGCTGCCACGACGCTGTCGCACAGCTCAACGGCATAGTCCAGATCCGTATCGGTGAATTCCTCGGGGGAGAACTCCAACTTGATATCGCTGTCCGGCATCTGCTTGGCCAACTCGCGGATCAACCGAACAGACTCCACAGCCGTCGCAGTCGTCTCCTCACGTGTCTTGCCGAAGACGAACTTCGTGTGCAAATCGCTGCTGGCAATGTACACGTGGCAAATAGCCTGCTTTACCCCCGCCAGCGCCTCAAACGTGCGCCGAATCAGATGCTCACGTGCCTGGGTCAGAACCGAAATGCAGACGTCGTCAGGTATCATGTCCTGTTCGATGACGTCCCGGCAGAAATTGAAATCGTCGGCCGAAGCAGAAGGAAAGCCAATCTCGATTTCTTTGAACCCCCGCTCGATGAGAATCTCGTAATAGCGCTTCTTCTCGATCGGTGTCAGGGGGTTGGGCAACGCCTGGTTGCCATCACGGAGATCGACCGCGCACCACGTCGGGGAGCAGTTTATCTCGTGATCCGGCCACTCGCGGCAGGTTACTTCAATCTTGTCTGGTTGAGCGTACTTCGGACGCATCGTTCTTATCCTCAATCTGTAGGTCCGTGTGAAACAAAGGGAAAGCAGTGCCGGTAGGCCTCCAGAGGCTCGGCCCCGGAAAAAGAAAAACCTGCAACCTCAACGGGCTGCAGGTCTGTACCATCAGTATCGCCAACACAACGCGACACGCTGCAACCCCGGTCTCAACCGAGACCACGTAAAGGCTGCAGGCTACTAAGTCGACGATTTGTCGTTGTGAATGTCATGCCCTAACTCACTGTTCATCACTGTCCTGTCAGACACGAACCTTACCCTGAGAGTTCCAGCGTGTCAAGTTTGCCCCAGCTCGGCGAGCGATGGTCTGACCGGAACCTGAGCTCACGCCAACGCTTGGCCGATGGCACTCGCAACGTGATTGGTGACGCGCGCAACCGTCCCCTTGGCGTCGTCCCCGTAATCACCCAACCACTCCCCCATGGAGATTGGGGCGCAGAACGTGACCTCAACTCGTCGGCGCCCCTTCGGGACAGTCGCCCCGAAAACATCTTCCTCAAACTTCAGGATTGTCTCCGCTATTCGGTCAACCGACGGCTTGTCCCGTAGATAGGTCCCGGGGTAACTGTAGAGTTGGACGGCGAAATGGAGACGGTCCAGATCGCGATGCAAGAGTATCCGTCGGGCCGGCTCCGGACCGTCGTCGGCCAGAAGCTCTGACCGAATCTTCCCTCTCAGACGGCGCACGCGTTCCGGGTGAACGCCCTCCCCTACCGCTCCAGAGTGGCGATTCTCGGCGTCCTCAACAATGAGCTCCCGGAAACGGGTCAGTCGTTCCAGGAGGTCTCCTTCCAGTCGGCGCCCAAGGAACTCCTGTTCCTTCAGCCCGAGGAGCCCATCCCCGAACTTGTAGATGCGGTCTACAATTGGCAGATCCACCTGCGGCTTCCAGTGGAGGAAGGCCTCCAGCCGGTCCATGGCAGGCCCGAACAACGGACTGATATCGTCGATGTACGTGTAACGCATCGCCGTCGGGACGATGGCAGCCGTGCGCTCCAAACCCTCTTTCTGAAGTCGCTTTGCCGTCCGCAACATGATCGTTGCCACCCCTTCGTTGAGAGGGGTCAGTTGCTCGTTGAGGTGGAAGATCTCACCTTCGGGAAACATCACTAGAGGATACTCCCCCTCATACACAATCCGCATGGCTTCCTTGATGGACCTCAGGTCACTGCCTTCGCGATCGATCGAGAAGACACCGGCCCTCTGAAGCACACGGCCATTGAAGCCATGGTTGGCCAGGAACACCTCGCGAGCGGCCATGAAGTGAATGGGCACGCCGTACTTGCGAGCCAAGTGCAGCAGTACGTGAGCATCGCCATGGTCTGAGTGATTCGGCGCGAAGATCAACGAATCCCCCCCCTCCGCAAGTCGAATCGCTTGTTCCCCGCCTCCCTTCACGGTCACTTCATCCACACGATGGCGACGGCGCAGGTAGAACGAATCGCTCAACCCGTAGATCAGCGGAGCCCAGAATCGGGAGTACTTCGGCGGGCTGAACCTGTACGGCAATTCACGCGGGAAACGATTCATGCCTTCTCCTCCCCCTTTCCATTCGCTTCTGCCCCCAAAGCCAACGCCTTAATCCCCTTGAGATCCAGTTTTCCCGTCCCGAGCACCGGAAGCCCATCAACGCTATGGAACGCGTCCTTCCGGGGAACCCAAAGGTTAGGGAGGGCGCTTGTGCGCAGCTGTTCGTGGACGTCGTCGATCTCAAGACGCCCGGTCTGGAACAGCACGACGAGCTTCTCTCCTTTCCGCTCATCCGGGACCGCGGTCACCGCACAGATCTGTTCGCCGGCGATCCCGAGCACCTCATGGATCTTCTCCTCAACCTTGATGTGCGGGACCATCTCGCCGCCGATCTTGCTGAACCGACTCAAACGGTCTGTGATCGTGATGAAACCGTCCCCGTCGATGACCGCAACGTCGCCCGTCGCATACCAATCCCCGTGCATCACCTCACGTGTCTTCTCCTCATTGCCCAGGTAGCCCAGCATGACGTTCGGCCCCTTGATGAGCAGGAGTCCTTCCGTTCCGCACGGCAGAGCCTCGAACGTGTCCGGATCCACGATTTTCGCAGCGATCCCTGGCAGAGGCTGCCCGATTGTGCCCTGCTTGCTTCCCTTCTGCGTCATGTCAGCGAGGACAATATCGGGCACATTCAGCGAAACGATGGGCGACAGCTCTGTGCAGCCGTATCCTTCCAGAGGGCAGATCCCGAACTTCTTCTCAAAGGAAGCCGCCAGGCGCTCTTTGAGTTTCTCCGCGCCCACAACGACGTGCTGGAGGCTGGCAAACTGCTCTGCCGTGCATTTCCGCAGATACCCCATGAGGAATGTGGGTGTCGCGGTCAGGATCGCGGCCTGGTACTCATGGACGAGTTCCCCAACGACCTTGAAGTCAAGTGGGTTGCTGTGAAACACCACGCTCCGCCCGGTCGTCAGGGGGAACCACAGTGTGCCGGTGAAACCAAATGAGTGGAACAGCGGGAGAATACCCAACACCGTGTCTGCAGGCCCCAGCCTGAGAACCTGGTACAGCCCTTCGATGTTCGAATTGACATTGGCATGCGAGAGCATTACACCCTTTGGCGTTCCGGTGCTCCCACTGGAGAACATCACGGTTGCCAGACTCCGCGTGTTGCGCCGGCGATCACTCCGATAGACATGTTTGAGAAGCCAGTGCGGCAACAGCCAGAAACCGAGCCAGGCCACAATCTTGTCGCCCTGCCGACTCTCGCTCAGGAACTCTTCGAGGTGAACCATGCCCTCACGTTCGCGCAATCCCGCTTTCCCAAGGAACGTGCGTGATGTGAAAACCGTCTTGATCCCGCAGGTTTTGATCGCTGTGGACAACGCGTCTTCCGAAGCCGTGAAGTTCAGATTGACGGGCACTTTGCCAAGAACCGTGACCGCCACGTTGATCAAGGCGGCCATGACACTGTTCGGGAGCATGATGCCCACCATCTCTTCACCCCGACACCGCCGCCGAATCGCTCGTGACAACGCCATGCCGGCCACCATGGCCTGGGCATAGCTCAGACGCTTCCCGGTTGAGTCTGCCATACAGAACCGCCGAGGCGTGCGCCGGGCTTGACGGAAAAAGCGCGTAGACAGTAACTCCGATGTGTTACGCCGGGCGGTGAAGTTGTCGGCTGCCAGCTCTGCAACGGCCGAACGGACCTCGGACGCAGTCGCATCACTGGCCAACGGCTTACCAAAGGCAACCGTAACCGGATATGGCAGACGACTTGGGAGACGTCCCAGAATCCGCCCTCCCTCGAAACTGAACAAGCTCCCCCACAACTCGTCCAGGTGGACGGGGATGACCGGGGTGTCGGCGCGTTTCATAATCGCCTCCAACCCGCGACTGAACGGCAGCAAGTTCCCGGTACGCGTGATCGCCCCCTCGGCGAAAATACAGACCAGTTCGCCCTGCATAAGATACTCGCTTGCCCGACGCAGATTCGTCACAATCGTCTTAGGGCTGTCATCCGCAGAGACAGGGATCGCCCGGCCCAGCCGACACAGAGGATTCAGCCATTTGGCCTCGTAGAACCCCCGGTACATGAGGAAACGAACGAAGCGTTGCGTACAAGCCTGCACCAGAAGACCGTCAACGTAGGAAACATGATTGCACACCAGCAACGCTCCGCCCTTCCGGGGGAGATTCTCCCGCCCTCGCACACGGACTCGGTATACCGTTCGAGTCAGCAACCAGAGGACAAAACGAACCAGGAAATCGGGCAACAGACGGATGATGTAGGCAATCACAAAGAACGACAGAATGCCCGTTACCAGGAAGACCGATGCGGGACTGAAACCACCTGCCTTCTGCAGCAGCATCAGCGCTCCGGATGCCAAGAGAATAGCCACAAAATTGAGGACGTTGGTCACGCCCAGAATTCGCCCTTTGCTGTCAGCAGGACTCTCCTGCTGAATGTAGGCGTGCAGTGGGATGTTATAGAAGCCGCAGCTCATTCCCAAACAGAAGAGCAGAACGAGCGTGGCAGCATACGAGCCGCCGGAGAAGGACAGCCCGACGGAGAAGACCCCCAAACCAATCGCCCCAATCGGCACAAGGCCAAACTCGACCTGCTCATTCGACCAACGCCCGGCCAACACGCTGCCCACACCGACGCCCAGTGCGATTGACGTGAGCAGGAAGCCCGTCTGAATCGCGTTCACTCCCATCACCTTCTCCGCGAAGAGAAGGATGTTCATCTGGTACAACGCCCCGAGAAACCAGAAGTAGCAGCTCCCCATCATGCAAAGGAACAGCGCCCGATTGGGGCGGACCTCACAGACAGTCGCCACGACACTGCGCAGGAAGTTGAGCTGGAAAGGCTTCCGGGAGCCTGCTGACTTCACCGACGTAATGGCCAGGCTCACAGTCACCCCCAGCACCGCCACGACAATCAACACGATCGACGCCAAGTAAGGCCTCCCAACGCACCCAACCACGTAGCCGCCACGAAGCCGGATGCCAAACTGAAAGACCTGAAACAGGGGCCCTGCCAGTGCCGTTCCCGCGATGATCGCCAGAAAGGTCCACATCTGAACCTGCCCGTTGCCCCGGGAGAGATCCTCGTCCGGCAATGCCTCGGGCAGGAAGCCGTACTTGGCCGGCCCGAAGAAAGCGCTCTGGCTTCCCATCAGGAACAGCACACCTGCCATGGCAGCAAGGCTCCCGCTCATGATCGCCACGCCACCGAGAATCATGATCAGGACTTCCGCAAGCTTCGCCCAGACCATCACCTGTTTCTTGCTGAATCTATCCGCAAGAAAACCCGCATAGGCAGAAAACACAATGAATGGGATGGTGAAGAGAGCCCCGGCCATAGCCAGGAAACTGGTACTGTCTTCCAGGAGGTTCTGAGCCACCAGGAAGACCAGCAGCTTGAACGCGTTATCGTTGAACGCGCCCAAAAACTGAGTGGCCAGGAAAGCCCGAAATCCTCTGCTCTTCAACGAGTAGCAGGAAGCCATAAGCGTCTCTCCAAATCGCGGCGATGGCGTGGAAGCCACGACGCCACAAGTTAACGGGCATCTGTTCAGCCCATGTCTGAATGAGTCCGGGCCAGAACAACCCGACCCTCAATGCGCTTCGCGATAACGATCAGCCATCCGGCACTGAGCCAGGCCCGCCCCTGCGGAGTCTCAGCCGTATTGGCCCACCAGCCCGGCTCCTCCCAGGCCTCTGCGGGAATGGCCTCTCCGACGATCCGGCGTAACTCCCAGGAGGTCAGGGTCAGCCGTCCGACGTCACTGTCAACCGACTCCAGGTACTCGAACAAGGGCTGATAGGCACTCCCGGGTTCCAGGGCAACATCCGGATCCACATCACACTCACCCGCAGCGTGCGCCAACGTGTCCGAGACGATATTCCCCTGCTCCCCGCCGAGCCAGGAACGCGTCGCCCTAACGGCTAAGCCGTCATCCAGATCCTCAAACACATTGTCCCGTACGACGCATGCGACTGCGTCTCCCAGATCAAAGCCCCGCTGGCCGTCGTTGTATACGCTTTGGCGAACGACGTTCCCGGTCAACACATGCCCGCCGGAGCCAAGCGACTCGGTGACCATCAGAGCTCCTTCAGAGTTGTTGGTGAAAATGTTCCCACTCACCACGAATCCGCGAGTATCGCCCGTAAGGAGAATCCCTTGAGGACAGTGAATGTAGTTTGCGCAGATCGTGATATCGCGACAATCCACGGCCGCAATCCCGGTCTGGAAGCCCTCAATCATGTTGTTGCAGACCGCATGCTGGGCCGTCCCATCCAAAATGATCGCCTCAGCGTGCCCGTAGGCAAGGTGATTGTCCACGAGTCGGACCTCTCGGCAGTGTCGACCGATGTAGATCTGTTCGTCCTGAACGAGCCCATCTTTCATGCTCCGCGTCTGATTCCCGCGGAACGTCAGATGGTGCAGGTTATCGGCATGAAGGGCACGTCTGCAATCTCGCATCCAGCAGTCTCGAACGCAGACATTCGAAGCATTGGGCGTCACGCGAATGGCCGTTCCGCCGAACCCATGGAAAAAGCAGCTGTCGATGAGCATATCATTCGGCCAACGCAGGAAGAGCGCGTCGCCGCTGGCGTGGTTGCCGACGAAGGACAGGTCACGGAATGTGACCCGCAGATCGGGCCACCAACTGTTCTCCACACCTCGCACGGAGAAAAAGGGGCTGCCGTCCTTTCCGGTGAAGACCAGAACACTGGCCCGGCCGTCCCCGTAGAGATGAAGGTGTTGCCCTTCCGCAAGCTCACAGAGAACGGTCCTGTCGATCTCGTACGTGCCGGCAGGAACGTGAATCGCGCCCCCTTCCGGAGGGAGAGTGCGGACGGCCTCCTGCAGGTCGCCACTCTCCGTGACGTCAATCTGGGCCCCGTGTAAGACCGTTCGCATGTCGACTCTCCCAAGATCGAGACAGCGCCGCAAGGGGGCGCGCGGGACCACCGCGACAATTCCCCGAGGAAGTCAGGGCATCCCTCGACAGCCCTCAGTACCACGTCATCGTGGCAAAATGCACCGCCTTCACTGTACACGCAAGATTGCCGTATTGCCTGATCCACGCCTATAGTACACAACGGCAGGGTCGCGTTGCCCGCCACCGTGCAGTAAAGTAGAGGCAAGTGGCAGTAGGCGGACACGGCCAGGCAGACCGTGGCCGCGTTGCGGAAGCTCTTCCACGACTCATGGGGAGGAACAGCGTTCCCAAGCCACGGTGTCACCAGGGAAAGAGGAGTGCGACCCCGGTCCCTCCCAGATGCAGCGTGCCCCTCGCATGAAAACAACAATGCGCCGTGGGCCTCGCGGAGAAGACGTTTGCGCCGCTTCACACTCACCGATCTGACGATCGTCCTGGCAGTTTTGCTGCTCTTCCTGGCCCTCGTGTTCGGGGTCATCGGCAAGTTGCGTGGTCGAGGCATGCGTACGGCCTGCCAGAATGAGCTTCGGAGGATGGGATTCGCAGCCAGCCTCTACATTGCCGGAAATGACGATTTCCTCCCACCGATCTCGACGGGCCAGTTCCCCCATGTCCAACTCTACACAGACCTGATCGGAGAGTACGTCGATGCCAAGACAGCCTGGCTGTGTCCCAAAGGAGACATGACCCCGGACCGCATCGGCTCAGCCAACGGCAAACTCCTGCACTATGGCATGAACGATTTCGGGTATGGCGTCGTGGACGATGCGCTCAGGAACTACTACCCTTCACTGGGAGAGGCCCGGGTAACCGTCCTTCGCGAGCCGGCAGCCGTGATTCTTGCGGCTGACTCCGCCCCTCAGAACTCCCCCGAGGACATCGGCACAGAAGAACGATGCTCGAATGATTGGCCCCTGTCCAGCCTGGCCACGCGCCGACATGACAAAGGGTACAACGCCCTGTATCTCGGCGGCGCCGTCCGCTGGCGCGCCAACCGCCCAAATCACTGGGACTGGACCTGCAGGAAACGGCTCGACGCAATCCCCCAATAGAGCCGGAACGCGCGCCCGCAGAGATGGATTCCCCAATGCACCTCAAAGCCGTGACCGTGGTTCCGGGTCGCTACCGCGTCTACAAGGCCTTCATGGAATCCCCCCGGGCGAGAATCCCCGGAAAAAGGACAACCCCCGGCGTGCTCAGAAGCACGCCGGGGGTTGCTCTCCAAACCGGGCTCCAAACCCAGAAATCACCTGCCTCGCCAGAAGTTCCCTCGCGGGATACTCCTGGCCGGATACCAGTCTGCATGCCCATCGGCAAACGCGATGTTGATCCCTTTACTGTGGACCACCATGCGGGGATGATTGTTGTCAGGATAGCTGGCTGTGTTGGAGCCAACCCCAATGTACAGGCAATTGCGCGAGTTCGTCCCAGTGGATTTCAGGCCGGAACAAACAGCATCAGCTATCAGAGGAAGCCGGTCCGGGTTCTCGTGAGCAACGACCTTCCTCGATGAGTTCGTCCCCCCGCTCACGCCGCAGAAATTGAACCCCATGTTCCCGCGGACCGAGACACGCGTACTGCTGCCGCCGGCGATTCCCTCCGGCCAACTGTAGCGTGTCCATCGAGCGTCATAGGAAGGACACATGAACGGGCCCGCGTCCCCGATATACGGGTACACGTAGCCAACCCAGCAGACGGTCCGCCCGTCACCCATCGAGTGGGGATAGACGCCGTATGACCTCCCGGGATAGGTATGCTGCCACTCCTGGGTGTACATGATCATACCCATTGCGAGCTGCTTATTGTTGCTCATGCATGAGCTGGCGAACGCCTTGTCGCGCGCCTTACTCAACGCCGGCAGAAGCATGGCCGCCAGAATCGCGATAATCGCGATAACCACCAGCAGCTCGATCAGGGTGAATGTGTTCCGTCGTCTCATCGCTGTCCTCCTTGTACTCCTATCTCATCTGCCCCCGCGTGCAGACCAAGCCGAGCTCGGCCCAAAATTCACGCTTTATTCATTGTAACACCACCACCACCTCGGGGCAAGGGATAACTCTGAACCATGTTCTGTCTCCCGCCCCTCTTGGCTCTGCCACGCCCCGGAGGCGGAACCAAAGGATGCCGGGCGACTTCAGGAAACACGGGCTGTCGTCAGAACGTGGACAGGCCCGTTGCCTCCTGAAAACGGTAGAGCAATCTGCGGCGGATAGAGTGATCCTCGTACTGCTCGTAGGGAACGGTACAATGCATGCCATCGCGATTGCTCCACACGCCCTCGAAGAACGCCAATGCCTCGACAAACACCCGTGCTTCCGAGGCCCCGCGTACGGCGACGTTGGTTTCCAGGTTGAGATTGCGCAGGTTCCGTCGCGTGAAGTTCGCGGATCCCAACGTGACGAATGAGTGCCCGGCAGCAGACCTGATCACCAGCATTTTCGCATGACACTGCTCACCATGCGTGTCGTACCAGCGGACCTGCATCCCACCAGCCATCAGTTCCCGGGCAACCTGTCGATTGGGAATCCCGCTTTTCGCTCGACCAAACGCGTCCTTGTTCGGATCAAGCACGACACGCACCTCGCCTCCGCGACGACACGCATCGAGTAGCGCCCGAATAACTCGTCGCTCGGACAGATAGAACATGATCAACTCAACCCGGTCCCCGGCACGCACCTGCCCAAGAGCGGAAATCACGGCGTCGAGTATCGCCTTCTCTGTCAGGACCTGGACCGAAATGCCCCCAACGAGTGCCGGTTCCCTGGAAACAGGAAAGTCCAAAGGTAGAGCCTGGGGCGCCGAGAAACGCACAACGGCCTCCTCACTGCGCAGGAGATCCCGTGACGCCCTCCCCGTCACCACAAGCGCTATGTTCGTATGCGCGCTGCTCCCATCGTGCGGATTCGCTGACGTCACCATCCCCACCAGATCGCCCCCTCGGTCTGCGATGAGTACCTTCCGATGATTTGCTTTGAAATTCAGTAGCGAGAGGTAGCTGCGCAGAGACACGCGCCCACGCCCAAACGGGTTGGGGAATCTCTGGCCGGGGCCATTACCGAAAGGCTGCACGAAGGGGCGCCAGAAACAACTGTAGAGAGGATTGCTGTCCCGAAGTCTGCTCAGCTTGCTGACGATCACCTCCACGCCGGCGGCACGAAGGCGCTCAAGGTGGGGAGCCGGGAAGCCGCCATAGACCGTGTTGATCGGGTCCGTAATCAGCACAATCCTGAGCTCAGGATACATCCGCTTCTGAGTGACCAGACAGGTGGTGAGTTCCTCACACAGGGGCCGGTGTACGTCGGGAAGCGCCGCCACAAAATCGTTGTAGAGGAACATATCAAGAACGACAAGCTGACGAGCCCCGCGGATGAGGGAGAACATCTCCTCAAAGATCATCTGGTCACTGCGCCGCTCACCGGCGGTATCCAGATACGTCAAATCATGGAGGAACCGGGCACTGGCTGCCGGCCTCGCCTCACCCAGGTAGGACAACCCATCAGGCAAAGGGCGCCACAGATTGCAGCACCCGGTCAGGAGCGCTGCAACAAGGGCAATCATGAGAGGGCGGCCACACCACAGCTGCGAACTCGTGGCGAGGGAGACACCTGAACCGGGAACAACCGGAACGTCCCCCCCTTGGGGAGGTCCCCATTCGCGTGCGGCGTCCTGCCAGGGGAACCGTCCCGGAAGAGCCTGAACACCGTCACCGTGACTCGAACTGGTACCATCCATCTCAGACAGTATCCCAATCTTCGCCCGTAATCTGTCCGTTGCCCCGGCCGTGACTCCTTCCATCGTCATCTCGAAATCCTCACTGCTTCGCGCCAACGGGCCGGAACAGCCAACGTTTCACACTCATCAGTCGAGCCGACGCCTTGGGATTCTTCCCAGCGATCTCGATCGCAAGTTCATGCATCCCTGGAGCCCAATCTATGTGACCAAACGACGGGCGTTCGCCCTCGGCATCGATACCCTCGCAGTAACCGTCAAACGGCTTGCCCACCGCCTTGCCATCAACCAGCACACGCACGATCCCATACGAATGGGCCATGACAAAGTCCCCCAGAAGCTCGTAGCTCCCGGCCGGTACGTCCGCCACGGTGAACGTGAGGCGATCGCCGTCTTTGGTCCCACCGATAAACTGTGAGCCAAACATGTCCAGAGCTTTGGTGTACGTCCCTTCACTGTGCGTCACCGGAAGGTCCCTGGCTTCGAGTACAAATCCTTCAAACGGCGGTACCGGCTCGTAAGCGATATCAACGTCGTAGCGGCCCCTCACACCGAAAGGCAACACCAGAACCAGCTTGGCATTGCTGAGACTGAACCCGCCATCCTTCTTATAGGGATTGTGCTGGCGAGCAGGCCACCGAAGTGATGCCCCGGCCGGCACCGACACCCGGAGCTCCCCAAACCGAAAGCTCGCGCCGATCTCTGCTGCCTGTAGGATGACGGGACCGTCTCCCAGCCGAACCTTGCCCCCATCCTCAAGTCGCACTCGTCGCTGCTTGGCCATCAGGGGAAGGTGACCCTCGACGCGCTTCCCCGCCGGTGCCTCGAAGGTCAACCGGAGCGTGGATGGATCAACCGCACGGCACGACAGCCGGCAGGTGACATCGCCGTATGTCAAAGCCAGCCTGGGCACCCCATCCTCCTCCGCGATGCGCGTCGCATCCGGTGTCCATCTCAAATCAATATCCGGCGTGAAATCAGGTTTCTCATCGCCGGCCCGGTGCTTCAACAGTGAAGGATCACCAACCGTGAACGTTGACCAGTAGGGCTGCAATTTCGTGTTCCCTCCACCAATCACCACACCCAGTTCATCATGAAATACGTCCACAAAGCTCTGGCGATCCTGAATCCAGCGACTCCTGGGAACATCGCAGGCGTAGCCAGAGATGGTCCAGTGCCAGGGAGCAGCATGGCAGAAAGCGGCATCTCGATCGCCCAGATAGACCGTCCCATCCCCAGCATCGGCTGGAGGAGGAACGACGGCCCCTGTGCCGCTGTAGAGTAGCAGTGCGGCCGCACCATCCGCATCAAGCAGACGCTTGCCGTCGTTGCTGAACGCTGCAAGCTGTTTGCGCATGAATCCCCGCCCTTCAGGTGTCCAGGTGAAGCCGACATTGCCGACGGGAATCCTGCTGTGATAGACCTGCCGTTCGTCGATCGTCGATACGCAGGTGCTGTCCGGCCAGATGGCCAGCGCGTGGAAACGGGCCGCCCGTTTCAGTGCCTCGAGGACGACCGGGTCGCGAGAAAAGTGGTAGTAGACGCCCAGCGCATCGACGTAGACGAAGTTATAGCCGACGACCGGCCCGGAGTTCTCGCTCCAAAATCCTGCGACATCCTGTTTCCGCACCGCCTTGGCCATGAATGTCCGGGCCTTATCCTGCCACTCCTGCTCCCCGAGACATTGCCCGGCGATGAAAAGCCCCATGGCGTGGTGGGTGGGGATGTTGTGCACGCCCCCAAGCGACTTCCGTCGGATGCCGGTGTAACCCAACCGTAATCCGCGTTCCCACGTCTCTCGAACGTCAGCCGGTAGGGCGTCACGGACAAGAGAGTAAGCCCGAATCCAGCGGCTGTAGGTCCACGGCATATGGGTTTGGCCCCACGTCGAGTTGTCCTTCTTCCGGAACGTCCATTTACCCTCTTCATCCTGATCCTCGACCAGCGCCACCCCTCCCTTGGCAATGGCGGCCAGGATCTCGTCACTCTGGAACCAGGGGTTCCCGGGCTCATCAAGCGACCAGGCGACAGCCATGGGGAAAAGGACATTCTGATCCTTGCAGATCCACGGCTCGGTCCCAAAGCGTCCGGTGTCAGGGTGATACGCCTTCAGCGCTTTCTCGACGCCGGCGACAAGACTACTGACGAGGTACTCGCGCGGGAGCCACTCTGGAGTAGCCTCCGCAGCGCTAGCCGTCGTCCCACTAAGTGCCACCGCGGCAACCACCGCACACGATACCACACCGGCGACAATCGCTCGCATGGGCCATCTCCTCTATACACCAGACCATTCTTGACCGCCCCAACGTAGGGCCAAGGTCCGGGTTCCGCCAACTCCCACGGGAGCCCTGTTGCGCCGTGCCGACCGGCGCCTATAGTCCGATGCCGCACGTTGCCGCCCCCCACAGGAAAGCCCTCATGCTCGACCGCACCTTCTGTCACATCCGGGGAATCGGGCCCAAAGCCGAACGCAAACTCTGGGAAGACGGCTTCCGGACATGGCAAGACGCCCTGGATGCGCCCAGCCTTCCCCTCAGCCCGAACAAATCGGACGCGCTACGTCGAAATGTCGCCGAGTCGGTCTATCACGCCGAGAAGGGCAACGCAGCGTTCTTCGCCAACGCCCTCCCGACGAGCGAGAGCTGGCGCCTCTTCCCCGCCTTCCGTGACCGGACCGCCTACATCGATATCGAGACAACAGGTCTCGGAGGCCCAAGTGACTACATCACCACTATCGCACTCTATGACGGCAGGGACCTGCGCTACTACCTCCACGGGGCCAACCTCGACGACTTCTCAAGCGACATTAAGAACTATGACCTGCTCATCAGCTACAACGGCAAGACGTTCGATGTCCCCTTCATCCGGGAGTACCTCGGGGCCCCGATGGAACACGCACACATCGATCTGCGCTATGTCCTCGCCTCCCTCGGCTTCAAAGGCGGGCTCAAAAACTGCGAAAAGCGCCTCGGACTTGACCGCGATGAACTGGAAGGAGTCGACGGCTTCTTCGCTGTTCTGCTTTGGTACGATTTCTACAACAAGGGCAATCGCAAAGCGCTGGAAACGCTCATCGCCTACAACATGACCGATGTCGTCAACCTCGAGCACCTGATGGTCATGGCGTTCAACCTGAAAGTAACCACCACTCCCTTCGCCGATAGCCTCCGGATCCCCTCCCCGAACCCGCCAGAAATCCCCTTCAAAGCCGATTCCGAAACCGTCGAACGCCTGCGCCGCAAAGCCAGCTTCGGACGCGGCTGGTGAGCGACCGGCGAGGAACCACTCAAGGGGTGATTCGGAGCACGAGCGTTCGCTCTGCGGGGACTGAAAGCCGGCAACCGAGCCTATCCTCTCGATGGACAAACTGGACGTCCGTGCCGGAATAGCATTCCGTCATTCTCAGCCTGCCTTTGGTCCCGAGAGCTGCTTCCCACCATTCCGGCTCCAGGTCAATGCCGGCCTCTCGGGTCTCTGGGCCGGTGTTGCACACGGTGAGATAAGCAACCCCGCCGGCCTTGTTCGGGCCAAAACGCTCGATGCGGATGTCATCCGACGTTGCCTGAGCGCGCGTGACAGGTTGCCAACCAGCATCGTGAAGTTCGCGCAGCATGGCATCGGCCTTCGTGAAGAGACCACGATCGCGTTCGTATAGCGATGGGTCGTTGAAGTACCGGTGGAGGTAACGGTACCCAGGCTCCGTCCCCCCGCCAGCAGTGCTGATCCCCGGCCAGAACCCGTAGAAGAGCTGGTTATCGATGTAGCTGGCCATTTGCTCGTGCGTCATCGCTGGCACGCGCTTGAGTACGGAGAACTTCCATTGGAGCAAGTTCGAAACGGGACGCTGACGCGCGTAAATGCGCTGGTTCAGGGCATGGCGATCGGCCTGGTTGCCCCTCAGTTCACAGCCAACCACATCCCCAAGGTGACCATAGAACCGTGTAGCGGGAGGGAATAGATTCAGCATGAGGAGCTTGCCGCGTCTCTCGAGATACTGGCGCAACCAAGCAATGAACTCGTAATTGCTGAAGGCACTGAGCACAACGGGGGCGACTGCTCGACGCGAAAAGGTCAGCGGGCAGGTTGCCGCGGCCGAATGAGCTGTTGAGTAGTCCTCGTAACGCATGTGTGCGCCGCTGACGCTGTCCAGATAGATACCATCGGCCCACTCCAAGGCCGGATCTATCTCGTAGTCGCGACACACCTGAGCGATATTCGGGGGCGGCAGGCTTGGATTGGGGTTGAGCTGCCACCATTGCGCCCAATGACTGTAGAGATCCACCTTGTAAGCGCCCTGGCCGTCGGCCCCAATGAACAGTGAATTGAGCACGGCTTGTGCTGTGACTTGACGGGGTGCTTGTCGCCATTTGGCATTGCCTCCCTCCCCAAGGGCCCACGTCCTAACCTGTCCCAGGCGCTCTTCATAGGGCGGCATGTCAGCACGCGTCTTCGCGTCCGGGAAAACCTGGCGCCGGCCCCAAGGCTCAGAGTAGAGAAACGTCTTGATGTTGTGCTTACGGCAATACTCCCGGCTTGCTGTCGAGATCACCCCGCACTCGTAATAGGCTAAGGAAAAATCCTCAGGATCCGCGATCAACGGTTTGGGGAGGCGCAAGGTCCAGCCTCCAAGCCTGGTCGTCCGGTTTACAGACAGGTGATCGAACAACACGTAGTAGCCTTCGAGGGCCGAACGGAACCCCCAACCTGGCTCATGCCCGTAGAGGGCAAACGTGAAGTCGGTCCTGGCGGTCGATGGTCCGGTTGCCAACCCCAGGTCAACCTGGGTTGAGAGCCCATTGGCGTCAGCCGTGAACGTCTGTGCCGCCGGCTGATCCATGGGCACAGCAATCGTCAGGCCACCAGTTGCATCCTGCACGCAGGCCAGGGGGTACTCACTCCAAGGCGCCCCTGCCGACGCACTGACGCCTTCCCGCAAAACAATGCAGCTGCTTGGGTTGTGGGCCCACTCCCAACCGTCAATAGCCACGGGCAATCGGTAGCGAATCTGCAAACAGCGTCCGCTATCCAATGTGGTCCGCAGAGGCGTTACTCGGACGTTTGCCAGGAGCCCATCCCTGCTCGTTTCATAGCGGGCGTCGAACCGCAAGCCAACATCAGTGAGTTCAGCCGTCTGCAAGAGACGAGTTCCCTCGCGGCGGACCTCGCCACCCACGCGGCGTTCCGGTGACCACGCCCCTGGAGGGGGCCGCAAGTCCACGACCAGGCTATCGATATCAGCCTGCAACGCACCGCCGGTGTAGACCCGCAGGGACAGCCATGCAGAAGACACCCCATCCGGAACGGTGTACTCACAGAAAAGCTGCTCCCACTCATCCGCCTGACGGTTGTGAAAATCGACCCGATAGTGGGCATTGGAATAGGGCGAATACCGCCAGACTCCACCCCCGTCAGCAGCCGGTGCCGACGTTGTTGCGGTCACATCCATGCCCTCTTGGTCAAACAAGCGCAGACAGACGATGTAACTCATGGACGGGTCAGGCGTCCTGGCCTGCCAGGTAACCCGGCATACGTGTCGAGGGATGAGTGCCAGCCTTCTATCGACGGCCAGTCCAGAGCCAGCTTGTTCGCCGTCGCCGATGCGCAGGAATCCCCCCCCTGCAACAGCATCACCCGTGACTCGCTGGACGTAGGGCGTGACGCACGCCCAGTCCTTCCCAACCGCTGAGCTCCACGCTGTGGTTGCCTTTTCTGCGCCGACTTCAAGAAGACGCTGCGCCTCAACACGGTCACGTTTGACGAGTTCTCTGAACGAAAGTCCCCCGAAAGCGCCCACCGAGAGCGGCAGGGAACGACCGCCCAAGACGACATCTTCGATCCTCCCGTCGCTGGGGGCCAGACGGACCTCCAGTCCAGTCTTACTGCCCCACAGCATCGTCGTTCCAGCTGGTTGGCTGGAAACCGGAATCGACAAGAGCAGAGCGCACACGAACGCAACCGCGCCCCCGCGCCAGAACGGACGGCATGCACAGCCATATTGCCACCGGCTGCTCTCTCGATCTCGCCGGATGCCGGAAACAGATCCTGTGACCATCTGGATGACCCTCGCATCGCTACTTCCCGGGCACCACCAGGACTTCAGTCCCAAACCCGGGCAACTCAACCGTCCGCTTCAGCGGCCCGTCGATCTGTGATACGTCTGCCGTGACCGGAGCCGCCGCAAAATTCATCAGCAGGATCAGTACTCTGTCATCTTTGGCAAAGCCTGCCCAGCCTGTCGCCGGCAGACCCGACACCTTCAAGCTGCTGTCGCACCGGGTCCCCTCGCGAAACAGCGTCTCGTGCTTCGCGATGATCTCGGCAGCCTGGGACGTCGCATAGAACGCCCCTCCGTCCATGGGGGGAAGATACCAGACCAAACATCCGTTGCAGCCACTCTCTACGTACTGGCGCAGCAGGCGATTCCGCCACGTCTCCATCCGCGGCGTCGGACGAGCATCGCTCCGTTCGGAGAGGTACCACATCTCCCCGCCCATGAAGGGGATGCCGTCCAGCGCCGTCACAGTGTCATACACCTGCTGGCGCCCACCGTTATAGCCCGCGATGGCGAAGTCCAAATGCGGGGCAAGCAACCCCCAGTCAACGCCGTAATGCTCACGCGTCCGCCGACACTGGTAACCCGAATACATGGAGAACTCGATCGGCCGCCGTGCTTGCGAGAAAATGCGCTTCATGTGGCCGGCCATCTGCGCGTTCTGTCGGCAGCGGAACTCAGTCCACGCATCCCGATACGTCTTCAGGATCACGGCGGCGTTGAGTGCGATATTCGCAGGCACTCCGGCTTGCTCCCGAAAGGCTCCGAGACAGCGGGGACAGATGCAGAACGTCGGCGGGTCCACCACCGGCTGTTCGAGGTCCCAGTTGGCGCCGAAATAAGGTTGGCTGTTGACGATTTCGAGCAGAAAATCCTGGAGAACATCCAAGAACGGCTTGCCGGCATCCGACAACATGAGGGTCGGGCAAACGATGTGCCGTTGGGGTTTGCCTTTGAAGTCAATGGCTTTGTAGTCCGGGTGTTCTTCCAATAGATGGTGCGTGCCGGGCGGTGCGGACCAGGCGTGCCAGGGAACACTGAGTAACACCCTGTGACCTCGCGGAAGGAGACGCTCTGCGACACCGTTGCTGACCCGGCCGTACGTCCAAGTGACACCGGACGCCCAGCAATTCTCGGCAAAAGCCGCCTCTACCAGAGGATTGCGAAACTTGGGTCCGTAGTAGCAGGGCGTGATCCGAGAGTGCTTCGGACGCACGTCACGCAACGGCGGAAGGACCCTCAGGACGCTCTCCTGAGGAAGCTCTGTCACGACCCCATCGAGAGTCTGGAAGTAGGTAAAGAGGGGATAGGTGCCCTCCAACATGGCCGCCTTGGCCTCAAACAGAAGGCCCAAGACCGGACGCGCAGAGACAGACCCCACGTTGTCGCACTTGACGTCAAGCTCGACGATGTACTCCTGACCTTCGACCACCGGCACGAGGTCCTTGGCATCGACCCAGCAGGCCTGTTGGGAATCCGCCTTCTCGGCAGTGGAGACGATCTTGACGCACTTCGATCCGTCCGGCCCCTCAGCTGGGAAAGCACGCCCCCAACTCGGCTCGTCGAAAGTCCCCATCTTAAGCAGGTTCTCGGCCCTGTCCTTGCGTCTGAAGACGACGTTGTCGACCCAGAACGTCCCGATCGTGCCACGTTTTTGCCATTTGATGATCAGAGGGCGTGCACTGTGAGCCCCCTTGGGTGCGGTGAGCTCAGTCGTTACGTGCCGCCAGTCGTGCGTGCCCCCGCTCTCAATGGCGGGTTCGTAGAGCAGCAACGACCCCGCGCGATCCCCCCAGCGGATGGAGAGCTCCATTCCTCGACCGGGAAAGTCACCCCAGGAAAGCGAGTAACGTTTCATGGTCGATTCGCCGACTGTGAACTCCCCTGCCTCGGAGACATCAGCACCGACACTGGATGTCATGGATTCCAGTGCAGCGTAGCGAAGCCCGGCTGGCGCTTCCACGATCATGCGGTAACCCTCTGAAGGCAGCTCATTGTTCGCGTGCAGGTAAGGGCGGAACAGTTGTGTGCTTCCGCGAGGTACGTCGAACCGGTCGGTTTTTGGGAAAAGCTGCTTCGAGCCATCGGGCACACAGATGACCGTCGATGCCCACACTCGCGACGCACCAGCTGTTCCCCAGAAGCCATCCCCTTCCGTAGCTGGTCCGTGCCAGCCAACCCCCTCGGGGACGCTGATGCACCACCCTTCGGGCGGTGTGGTCGCGCGCCAAGCCCAACGCACGGGGATGGACCGCTGGCCAACACGAACTTCGGGGTGCATCGCCGGTGCTTTCCCATCGGCAGTGCCAACAAGGGCAAAGACGTTGGTGCCACTAGTCAGCGACACCATGGCCCGGCCATCGATCAAGGACACAGGAGTTCCATTGAGGAAGGCATCGACGCTTGCCTCAAACGTGGGCACGGACCAGTGGACGCTGCCGCCGGAGACACGCCACGAAACCGGGGCGGACTCCGCAAGCACAGTGCCTTCCCGTCGGAGCTGACAGACCGCCTGCACCCCGGTCGAACCATGCAGGTCTTCCGTCACGGGCACGATCAGCTTCTGCAAACCGTTCGTAGCAACCGAAGCAATCTCGTGCGCGGAGCCTGCCGTGACGGTGACGCTGAAGCGGTCATCGGTTCCCATCGCTGCAAGCTGCGTCACAGCGGATAAGCTCCCCTCGCGCATACGCAACCGAACCGACGAAACTGTGGGACCGGACTCAGCGAAACGAAGGACCCCGAACGCTTCAGGCTGGTGGAAACCGCCCTGCAGGCCGCACCACGTGCTCAGCTCTTTGGCCTGCGGACGAGACCGCGTGAAGTTCGCCCGCCACTCCCCACTCGGTTGTCCACCCAACGCGGCAAAAGGGATCGCAATCTCAGCGGTGTAGCTCGTTGCCCCTCGCGTTGTCCGGACCTGCCACTCACAGTTCCAGGCCGACGCCTTGCCCCTCCCCTCGTAAACCCCGTTCCCGGAATTCGTCCCAAAATGGAAATACGCAGCGCCGCTGGGCTGTAGGAAAAGCTCAACGCAGTCTTCAGCAAAAATGGACGCGTCGCGGCCCGTTGCCTCGGCCTTGACTCGGTGGAGCATGTTCAGCTTCGGGTCCAACAACCCTTCGTTCGCCTCGACAGCGATGTAGAGGTGCAGACGGTCCCAGCACAACCGCACCTCGGTTTGCTCTCGGGACAAGCCCTCAGCTTTGGCATCCACGAACGGGCCGGCAACGGTGGCTTTGCCCCAGCATGCCTCGGTCACACGGCCGTCGATGACGGGAGGAACGGCAGCTCTGTAAGCAGTGATCGTGGGACGGCCCAAGGCTGTGCTGGCGGCGAGTACCGTGATCCAGACGAATCGCTGCATAGGAGATCTCCTCAGAGGATGGGAATGCGTAGCCATACGTCCCGCACAACAACAAGCCGAGCGGGGTCAGGCTCAGGACTTCTGACAACTAGCGAACCACGGAACGACCCGCCGACCCGTACCAGCAACGCCAACTGTCAGAGTATGAGCCTGACACCAAGTCGGCGGAGCATGGTAGTACGCACGCCGAATTCAACAACGAGCCGGCCGGGCGTGATCACTTACGCAGCCGTTCCGGAACGCTGAGGTCAGCGAGGAACCCATCGGTGATCGTTTTGCCAAGCAGGAAGAACTTGCGGTCCGGGTGCCAGAGCACGTTGTTTCCTCCACGAGTCGTGAAGCTCGGATAGCAGCCGCACTCGATGCGCTCGAGCGGGCCCAGGCGCACCCCATCATTGTCCATGAGCAACTTCGACTCGCTGAACCAAACCGGTTGGTCTGCGCCCGGGCGAAACTCGCCGAGGGCGATA